>Ga0233363_1000154_pt1 | contig 34068 bp, 26 predicted proteins | sample ElkDunMinimDraft_18_FD_191534 | JGI IMG/M metagenome (GOLD analysis project Ga0233363, IMG submission 191534) | Fecal eukaryotic communites from dung pellets of Tule Elk in California, USA - Elk Dung C16 | ecosystem: Host-associated > Mammals > Digestive system > Large intestine > Fecal | place... | reverse complement strand
TGGGCAACTGCGGACGCCTGCCCGGCGGGATCACGCTCCTGCCCGACGCGGTCATCGACGACGGCGAGCTCGACGTCGCCGCGGTCGACACGCGCGGTGGCCTGGCCGGCTGGGCGCAGCTCCTGGGCGAGGTCGTGTTCCAGGGCTTCGGGATGCGCAACGACCTGCCGGGCAAGATCGGCAGGATCGACCACGCGCGCGCCAAGCGGGTCCTGGTCCGCGTCGCCGGGGACGAGCAGGCGCAGGTCGACGGCGACGCGCTCGGCCGCGCGCGCGAGCTCGAGATGTGGGTCGAGCCGCGGGCGCTGGTGATCCGCGCGCCCTGAGCTCCGGGTTGGTCACTTCGGGGTTGGTCACTTCGGGTTGGTCACGTTCCGCGCTGATCGAGTGAAAGTGCACCGCAGGCTGTGGAGAACGCGGGACGGTCGCGAAAGGGGCCCTACCTGCCCCTCTAGGCTGTCGTGGTGAGGTTTCCCGCTCGTCTGCTCGCCGCCGTCCTGACGGCGCTCGTCGTGCTGCTCGGCGTCGCCGTGCCCGGATCGGCAGCGTCGACGACGACGACCGCTCACCCACCGCGGGCCGCCCAGCCCGCCCAGCCCGTGCGCGCCACGGACGAGGCGGCGGACCCGGTCGTCCTCGTCGGCGTGGCAGGGCTGCGGTGGACGGACGTCTCGCGCGTCGTGACCCCGACGTTGTGGAGCAGCATCGCGGGCGGCTCGGTCGCCTCCCTCAACGTGCGGACCGCGGCACCCGAGACGTGCCCGCTGGACGCGTGGCTCACCCTCTCGGCGGGCCGACGGGTCGCGGCGGCCACGACGACCGCCCCGGAGGACACCGGGGACGAGACCGACGGGTCGGACGAGTCCGACGGCGCGGCGGGCCCGACCGAGTGCGCCCCGCTGCCCAGCATGCCGGTCACCGAGGTGCCCACGGCGGTCGACGTGCCGGGCTGGTCGGGTCTGGTCCCCGCGGCGGACGGCGAGGTCCCGACGTCGAACCCGGGCGTGCCGGGGACCCTGGGGTCCACCCTCGCGGCCGCCGGGGTGTGCGCGACGGCGGTAGGCCCCGGCGGGGCGGTCGCCCTGGCCGACACCTCCGGGCAGGTCGGGAGGTACGCGTCCGCGGTCGAGGACCTGCCCGAGGGCGCGCTCACCGCGTGCCCCGTGACCGTCGTCGACGCGGGCATGCTGCCCGAGTCGGGTGCCGACCGGCGCGAGGCCCTCAGCGAGTTCGACCACACCCTCCGGGAGGTCGCGGCGGCGCTGCCGGACGGCGCGCGCCTGCTGGTCGCGGGCGTCGCCGAGGCTCCCCTGACCGAGCCCGGGCTGCAGGTGGTGGTCGACCGGACCGTGGGGACGTCCGACCCGCGGTGGCTGACGTCGGAGGGCACACGCCGGACGGGCTTCGTCCAGCTCGTCGACCTGACGGCGACCCTCGCCACGCCGGCGCTGCTCGAGGGCGCCTCCGCAGGCGAGACGACGCTGCAGCACGTCGACGGGTTCCCGCTCGAGCGCGGCGAGCAGCGACGCCTGAGCGTGGCCCGCACCGTGGAGAACCGGCAATACGCGAGCGTGCTCTCCGAGACCATCCCGAGCCTCCTGCCCGGGCTCGTCGGCGTCCAGGTGCTGCTCCTCGCCCTCACGGCGGGAGCGGCGCTGTGGCTGCGACGTCGCGGCGCCTCCGCCACGCCTCCGGTCGTGCGACCAGGGCCCGTGGGCCGGCGGCTGCTCACGGCCGCCTGCCTGATCGTCGCGGCCACGCCCGTCGCGGCCTCGCTCGCGACCCTGTCGCGCTGGTGGGTGTGGCCCGCGCCCACCTTCGTCCTGACCGCCTCGCTCACGGCCGCCGCCGTCGTCGTCGCCCTGGCCGCGTGGCTGCTCTCCCGGCTGCTGGCGCGCCTGGCGAAGCGCACGCCACCGGACGGCACCGCACCGGACGACACCGCACCGTGGCTCCTGGCCATTTCGGTGGCCGCGATCACCTGGCTCGTGCTGACGGTCGACGGGCTGACCGGCACGACGCTCCAGCAGGGCTCGCTGCTCGGCCCGTCCCCCATCCTCGGTGCCCGGTTCTACGGGTTCACCAACATGACCTTCGCGGTGTACGCCGTCGCCGGGATCGTCCTCGCGGGCGGGCTCGCCGCGCTCGCGCTCGCGCGGGGCCGGCGCCCGCTGGCCACCGGTCTCGTCGTCGCGGTCGGGGTCGTGACGGTCGTGGTCGACGGCGGGCCCGCCTTCGGGGCCGACCTGGGCGGGATCATCGCCCTGGTCCCCGCGTTCGCCCTGATCGCGCTCCTGGTGGCCCAGGCCCGCATCACGGTGCGCCGCACGCTCCTGGTCGCGGGCGCCACGCTCGTCGTGGTCGCCGGGATCGCCGTGGTCGACTGGCTGCTGCCGGGGCCGTCCTCCCACCTGGGCGGGTTCGTCCAGCGCGTGCTCGACGGCGAGATCGTCGGGGTCCTGGGCGGCAAGGCCGCGGGCGCGTGGGCGACGGTGGCCAGCCCGCTCGGCGCGCTCGGCGCGCTCGTCGTGGTCGCCGCCGTCGTCGTCGCCCTGCGACCCGACCGGTTCCGGCTGCCCGAGCTCGCCGCCGCCTACGCCTCCTGGCCCGTGCTGCGGCCGACCGTGCTCTCCCTCGTGGTGGTGGCCGTCGTCGGCTCGCTGGTCAACGACTCCGGGACCGTGGTCGCGCTCGTCGTGCTCTGGTCCGCGGTCGCGACCCTCGTCGCGGGTGCCGCGGGTGCCGCCAGCGCGGCGGACGGTTCCGGCACCCGTTCGCACGGCGAGCCGGCCGCCGAGGCGGACACGGGCCCCGCCATCCGGCGCATGCCCACCACGCTCGTGGCGGTCGGCGGCGGGATGCTCGTCGCCCTGCTGGTGGTCACCGGGATGCTGCCCACGGGTGGTGAGCGGCCTGCGGTCGCCGGGGCCCAGGCTCCGGCCGTCGGCGACGTCGCCGACGACGGGGCGGCCACCCCGGGCAGGAACATCGTCCTCGTGGGGACCGCGGGCCTGCGATGGGAGCACGCGACGCCCGAGAGCGCCATCGCACCCACCCTGGCGGGCCTGCTCGTCGACGGCGCGGACGCCGGGGGGATCACCCTGCCGACGGGCGCGGCAGCCCGCTGTGTGGAGGGCGGCTGGCTCGCGCTCTCGGCGGGACGCCTCGCGGGGGTGGCGGACACGCGCGACGCCGACGGTCGCTGGGTCTGCCCGGAGCTCGCGGTGGAACCGGCCGGCCAGGCACCGGCCACCGGTACGGACGAGGGTGCGGACGAGGATGCGGACGACGGCGTCCGGGTGGCCGGATGGGACGAGCTCGTGGCGCTCCAGCGGGGCGCGGGCTACCAGGCCCGGCTCGGCGTGCTCGGCGAGGCCGTCGCGGCCGACGGTGCGGTGTGCTCCACCGCCGTGGGGCCCGGTGCGGCCGTCGCGCTCGCCGACCCCACGGGCAGCGTCACCCGGTACCGCGACCTCGACGAGGCGCTCGCTCCCGGCTCGGACGCGTTCGACTGCGCGGTGACCGTCGTCGACGCCGGGAGCGCGGAACCGCCCGCCGACGACCCGGTGCTCGCGGACAAGACGGTCCCCGCGGCCGAACGGCGGGAACGTGCAGAGGAGCTGCGGCGGGCCGGCGCGGCCGAGGTGGACGCCGTCGTCCGCGAGGTGCTCGACGCGGTGCCGGCCGACAGCACGGTGCTGGTCGCCGATGTCGCGAACACCCCGGGGACGGCGCCCGCGCTGGGCGTGGCGCTCGTCCGGCCGTCACCCGACGTCGAAGGGCGGCCCCGCTTCCTGTCGAGCGCCGCGACCCGCACGGACGGCGTGGCGCGGATCCAGGACATCCCCGCGACGCTGCTCCACGCGGCCGGCGCGGAGATGCCGGCCGGCATCGACGACACCCCGCTCCTGCGGGCCGCGGCCCGACCCGCCGACCCCGTCGCTACCGCGGACGAGCTCGCCGACCTGACCGCGCGCGACCACGTCCGGCGTCAGGTGTACACGGCGATGGTCGACGGCCCGTTCTACGCGGGACTCGTCCTCGCCGGCCTCTGCTGGCTCGTGTCGTGGCGCGCCCGGCGCCGGCGGGTGGCCGTCCCCCGGACCGCGGTCCGCTGGGCCGAGGGCGCGGCCCTCGCCATCGCGGCCGTACCGGCAGCCTCGTTCCTGAGCGGCCTCGCCAGCTGGTGGCGGTTCCCGGCGCCGTTGGCGGCCCTCGTGGCAGCGACCGTCGTCGTCACGGCCATCGTCGCGGCGCTCGCGGCGCTCGTGCCACGACGTCCGGTGTGGTTCGCGCCGGGGGTGGTCGCCGGGATCACGTTCATCGTCCTGACGCTCGACGCGCTCGTCGGCACGCCGCTCAACCGGGCCTCGCCGCTCGGGTCCGCGCCCACGTTCGGCGCCCGGTTCTACGGCTTCGGCAACCCCACGTTCTCGGTGTACGCGGTCGCGGGCGTCATGCTGGCCGCGGCCCTGGCCCAGGCACTGGTGCGCCAGGGACGGCGGGTCGCGGCCGCCGTGACCGTCGCGGTGATCGCGCTCGTCGCGATGGTGATCGACGTGTGGCCCACGCTGGGCGCCGACCTCGGCGGCGGGCTGGTGCTCGTCCCTGCGTTCGTCGTCCTCGGGCTCGCCGCGTCGGGAGCGCGGCTGACGTTGCGTCGCTTCGTGGGCGTCGCCGCCGCGGGCGTCGGTCTCGTCGCGGTGATCGGGGTCGTCGACTGGCTGCGTCCCGAGGCGCAGCGGTCGCACCTGGGACGGTTCGTCGGGCAGGTGGTCGACGGCGAGGCGTGGACGACGGTCGCACGCAAGGCCGGCTATGCGCTCCGCTCGGTCCTCGGCGGCGTGCCGGTGTGGATCACCGTCCTGCTGCTCGTCCTGGCAGCGGTGCCGCTGCTCGGCACCGCACGGGCGCGCGCACGGTGGACGCCCGAGTGGTTCGCGCGGACCGAGCTTGCCTGGCCGTTGATCCGGCCCGCGGTGCTCGCGATCTGGGTGCTCGCCGTGCTGGGCTCGTTCGTCAACGACTTCGGCGTGCGCATCGCGATGATCGCGCTCATACCTGCCGTGCCGTTGCTGACGCTCGCAGCGTTGCGGGCGTCGAGCGGGCTCAGACCCTGAGGTCGAAGGAGGCTGGTGACCCCGGCAGGGGTCGGCCGGTGGGTCAGCGGTTGACCCGGCCGCCGTCCTGCCGGATCCACCGGACGGCGTCGACCGCACCGCGGACCCTCCGCGCGTTGGCCGCGAACATCACGTCGCGGTACTGGGCCGCACGGTGCATCTGGCCCTTGAGGTCGTTGGCCGAGGGCCGGTGGCGCAGGTCGCACGGCACCTCGACCGCGACGTAGCCCTTGCGCAGCAGGTCGATGGTCATCCCGGTCTCGACGCCCCAGCCGTGGGCCAGGGGCGTGGCCGCCTCGAACGCCTCACGCGTGAGGCAGCGCATCCCGGACAGCGGCTGCGTGGGGCTCCAGCCGGTGAGGGCCTGGATTGCGCGGCGTGCGGCACCGACGACGATCCCGCGACCGCCGGCCCCGGGCTGCGGCGGGAGCAGCGCGATCGCCATGTCGGCGACGCCCTCCCGCACCGGTGCGACCAGCGGCGCCGTGTTGACCGCGGTGTCGCCGAGGTCGCCGTCGAGGAACAGCAGGAGCCGCGGGGCCCGCCCGTCGGCGTCGCGCATGGCGACCACAGCCGCACCGGTCTCCATGGCCGCGGCCTTGCCCCGGTTGTGGGAGTGCCGGACGACGACGGCGCCCGCGTCACGGGCGACGTGCTGCGTCTCGTCCTCCGACCCGTCGTCGACGACGAGCACGAGGTCCACGTGCGGGATGGCACGGGCCGACCGGACGGTGGCGGAGATCCGCTTGGCCTCGTCCTTCGCCGGGATGACGACGGCGACGCGCTGGGTGGCACGCCGGTCGTTGCTGACCTGCGGGCGCGGCGTCTTGGCGACCGGCAGCGTACCGACACGCCTGGCAGGCGGTGCGACAGGGCCGCCCGCCCCGTTGGTCGCCACGTCGGTGCCCGTCTGGCCCGCCCCCTGGTCCGCGTTCACGACTTCCTGCCTGATGCGTTGAGGTTGAATCCCCCGGAGTGAGCACCGGGGATGGAGAGTGCAAAGGATTGCCCGCAGAACTCTACTCCCCCGGTCCGCCATTTCTCTGCTCGAGACCGGGTGCCCGGGGGGACGAGAGGGTGAAGATCCGGTGCACGGACGACGCTCGCACCGTCGCTGGCATCGTGTCCGCGGGGACCGATCCTTCCACCGCGCAGGTCTGCAATCAAGCGCTGACCTGCAAAGACATCATCGAAGAGTGACCTGGCGGGACACGATTCCGGCTCGCGCGCGACGCTCGTTCGCGTCGAGCGGCTCCTCGACCGACAGCGCCTCGTCGAGCCGGGCGGCCAGCTCTTCGACGGGCCCCTCGATGTCGGCCGCCTGCGTTCCGTCCGGCAGCTGCCAGACGGGCACGACCAGGCCGCACGCGCGGAACATGCCGATGAACCTGCCGCCGGCGAGCCCGGACTCACGCCGCGCGTGCAGCCGCGCGATCGCGTCGATGATCCGGTCCTCCTCCTCCGAGCGCGCCCACCGGAGGAACTCGTGCGACATCTGGCACCAGTACGCGGCCGGCACGGACGTGAGCTTGACCGTCGGGATGGTCGACTCCGCCGCCTCGTCCAACGACGCCTGGACCTCGGGCGTGACCTCGGCAGACCCGTCGAGCCAGTAGTCGTAGCCCGAGTGGACGGTCACCTCGAAGGGCACCGAGAGGTCGAGCACCTCTTGGAGGCGCGGACCGTCCGGCTGCACCACGACCTGCTCGGGCAGGATCCCCGTGCCCGGCTCGGCGTCGATCGCGGCGAGGAGCGCCGCGGCGAGGTCGCGGCTCAGGTCGTCCGAGCCGAGCACGCCCTGGAGCGCGAGGAGCACGACGCCGTCTTCCCGGTGCAGCGCGCACCACCCCCCGGGCAGCACGGTGGTCACGGTGGCCTCACGGCCACCGTGCTCGTCCGTCGTGCGGACGGGCGCCGTCGCGGACGGGACGATCTCTCGGAGCGCCACCCAGTCCGCCTCTCCGGGAAGCCCCTCGAACGGACGCAGCACGAACTCGGAAGCGGCGGGTCTGGCCATGACGTGATCCTATCGAGCCGGTCGCTGGCCGGACGGCCGGTCAGTGACCGGCCTAGGGTGGCGACGTGGAGCGAACCGACCTGTGGCGCACGCTGGTCGCGGACTACGAGTCCGGGATCGGGATCGAGCCACGCACCACGCCGCCGCCCGACCTCGCCGGGGAGCGCGCCACCTGGCTCGCCGCGACCCTGCCCGTGCTGGACCTCGCGACCGGCTCGGTGGCCGCGCTCTGCGGGGCCGCCCGTCGGGCCGGCGCGACCGGTGCGCTCGCGACCGAGGGCGTGGACCCGGCCCGGGTGGCCGCGGCCTTCCAGTCCGACCGGCTGTTCCTGCTCGACGGCCGCCCGGTCGACGGGTTCGCGCCGCTGTCGGGCTTCTTCCGCACGAGTGACGGCTGGGTGCGGACCCACGCCAACTACGCCCACCACCGCTCGCGGCTCCTGCGGGTGCTCGACCTGCCCGACGGCGCCACGCGCGACGACGTGACCGGGCGCCTCGAGGGCGTCACCGCGGCCGAGCTGGAGGACGCCGCGGCGTCGGCCGGGGCGATCGCCGTGCGCGTGCGCACGGAGGCCGAGTGGAGCGACTCCGCGCCGGGCCGGGCGGCCCGGACCGGGCCCGTGGTCCAGCTCGCCGCCCGCGCGGACGCACGCACGCGAGCGCAGCCGCTGCCCGGCGGTCCCGCGCCCCTCGCCGGCGTGCGGGTCCTCGACCTGACCCGCGTCATCGCCGGGCCGGTCGGCACCCGTGCGCTCGCGCAGCTCGGCGCCGACGTCCTGAGGATCGACCCGCCCGTGCCCGCCGAGATCCGCCCGCAGCACCTCGACACGGGCCAGGGCAAGCGCACGTCGCTGCTGGACCTGAGGGACGCCGGCGACCGCGGCCACGCCCAGCAGCTGCTCGACGCCGCTGACGTGATCGTGACGGGCTACCGGCCCGGAGCGGTCGAGGCGTTCGGCCTGCGGCTTCCGGCCGGGGCGGTCCGCGCGCGCGTCAACGCGTGGGGCGACGCCGGCCCGTGGGCCGGCCGGCGTGGTTTCGACTCGATCGTGCAGGCGGCGTCGGGCATCGCGACGATCGAGTCGCCGGACGGCAGCCGCCCGGGAGCGATGCCCGCGCAGGCCCTGGACCACGCGACGGGTTACCTGCTCGCCGCGGGCGTCGTCGACGCGCTCGCCGAGCGGGCCGCCGACGGCCGGGGCCGCGACGTGGCGGTCGCGCTCGCGCGGACCGCCGCCTGGCTCCTGGACGCCGAGGGTCGGGACCCCGCGCACCCCGCTCCCGCCGTCGCGTCGTCAGCGGCCACGGTGCGGCACGGACGCCACCCGGTGGTCACGACCGCACGGCCGGCGCTGCCCGGCCAGGACGACCACGTCGCGCCGGCGCACCCCTGGGGCACCGACCCCGCGAGCTGGTGAGCCGCTCAGCTCATGGCCATGGTCTTGAGCCGCTCGAACTCACCCGGCGTGATGGCCCCCGAGTCGAGCAGCTCCTTGGCCGACCTGATCTGGTCCGCGGGCGACGTCTGTCTCGCGACCGACTGGATGTACTCGTCCGTCGCCGTCCGGGCCTGCCGTACCGCGTCGTACTGGCGCTCCGCCATGCCGCGCCCACGGACGATGAGGTAGACGAGCGCGGTGAGGAACGGCAGGACGATCAGGAAGACCACCCACACCGCCTTCCACCAGCCGGAGAGCTCCCGGTCCCGGAACAGGTCCGTGATGATCTGGAACAGGACGATCAGGTAGGCGACGAACAGGAAGATGTAGACCAGGTACAAGAAGAAATCCCAGAAGCTGTCCATCGAGATCCCCACTCACCTTCTGAGGTGGCGGACGGCCGGCAGGCCGCCTTGCTCGCACGGTAATCCCGTCGGCGTCATTCGGCGCGCGCTGTCGCCACGTCTCGCCCGCTGACGTGCGGGAGCGCACCGGGCAGCGCTACCGGCGGACGGAGCCCTGCGCGCCGCGGGCACCGGCGACCAGCGCCTCGGCCCCCTCGACGACGGCCGCCTCACTCGCGCGTGCGCGTGCCAGCGCGTCCGCGCGGACCGCCACGATCTCGTCGTGCAGCTGCGCGTGCACCCGGCGGCGCACCACGCGGGCGATGGCCTCGACGTCGCGCTCCTCGGGCTCCTCGCCCTGGTCGACGAGCTCCGCGGTCAGGCGGTCGAGGGCACGCTCGACCTCGGCCCGGACCCGGACCTCGGCCTCGTCGAGCAGAGCGACGACCGCGGCGTCGGCCGCCCGTCCCAGGCGCGTGTCCTCGAACCGGCGCGCGGCCTCGTCGACGATGCCGCGCGCGTGCTCGACCACGCCGCGCGCCGTCGCGGGTGCGTGTGCCTTGAGGGTGCCGAGGTCGTAGAGCAGCACGCCCTCGACGTCGGCGACGCGCGGGTCGACGTCGCGGTGCAGCGCCAGGTCGAGGATCACGAGCGGGCGCCCCTCGGGCTCGTCCCCCGCGAGCGCCGCGGCCCGGCCGCGGGCCCGGACCACGGCCGCGGCGTCGAGCACGTACTCGAGCGACGCCTCGGGGGCGGTCCCAGAGCCCTGCGGCGGTTCGGCCCTGCCGCCCTGCCGGCCGCGAGCACCTGAGCAGGAGACGACGAGATCGACGTCGGCGAGCGCCTCGACGAGGTCGCCGGCCGGCGTGACCCCGTGCGACGCGGCGAAGATGCCCTCACGGCCCGACTGCGAGTAGACGCGCACGTCCTCGCAGCCGCGCGCACGCAGCGCCGCGACCGAGGCTCCCGCGTACGAGCCCGTGCCGATGAGGACCGCACGCGTCGCCCGCCAGGGTGGGAGCTCCTCGCTCGCGAGGTCGAGACCCAGGGCGACCACGGAACGGCCCGCTGCGCCGAGCGCCGTCTCGCTGCCCACGCGCTTGGAGGTGCGCGACGCCGTCTGGAAGAGCAGCTCGAGCGTCTTGGACGTCGTCTGGTCCTCACGCGCGACCTCGAGGGCCCGCTTGACCTGGCCCGCGATCTCGCGCTCGCCCACGACCATCGAGTCCAGGCCCGCGGCGACGGCGAACAGGTGCTCCGTGACCTCGGACCCGGAACGGACCGTGAACGAGCCCTGCGCGGCCCGGGTGGTCACGCCCGACGACGCGGCCACCAGCTCGGCCACGTGCCGGGTCGCGTGCCGCACGGCGTCGCCGTCGAGCGGGGCCTCGACGTCCAGGTAGAGCTCGAACCGGTTGCACGTGGAGATGACCACGGCACCCTGGACCGGCCCGCAGGTCTGGACGACGGTACGGCCCACCGAGGACGAACCGGAGGACAGGCGCTCGAGCGCGTCGAGGTCCAGTTCGCGGTGGGAGGCGGTGAGGGAGAGGAGAACCACAGTGATCCGACTTTAAGGGGGCGAAGGGCTCGGGGCAGAATCATTGATCGTGACTTCCCCCACGCTGACACCGCCTCCGCCGCCGCGCCTCCCGCAGGACCACCCGCTGGTCGACGGCCGGACGTCGCGCTCCCCGCTCGTGCGTGCGCTGCGAGGCGATCGTCCGGCGGCGACGCCGGTGTGGTTCATGCGGCAGGCCGGACGGTCGTTGCCGGAGTACCGCGAGGTCCGTCAGGGGGTAGGGATGCTCGAGTCGTGCCTCCGGCCACCGCTCGCGGCAGAGATCACCCTCCAGCCCGTGCGCCGGCACGGCGTCGACGCGGCCATCTTCTTCAGCGACATCGTCGTGCCGCTCCGGCTCGCGGGGGTCGACGTCGACATCCAGCCCGGGGTAGGGCCCGTGATGGACCAGCCGTACCGGACGGCGTCCGACGTCGCGCGACTGGTCGAGCGCGAGCTCACGGACGACGCGCTCGAGCCGATCCGCGAGGCGGTGGCCCTGACCGTCGCCGGGCTCACGGAGCTGTCCGGCTCCGGCCCGGAGGCGCACACCGTTCCGCTCATCGGCTTCGGCGGTGCACCGTTCACGCTCGCCGCGTACCTCGTCGAGGGCCGGCCGTCGCGCGACCACCTCGCCGCGCGCACGCTCATGCACGCCGAGCCCGACACCTGGCGGCGGCTCGTCGAGTGGACGGCGGACCTGACGGGCGAGTTCCTGCGCGCGCAGGTGCTCGCGGGGGCGTCGGCCGTCCAGCTCTTCGACTCCTGGGCCGGCTCGTTGTCCCTCACGGACTACACCGAGCACGTCGCGGCCGCGTCGACGCGGGCCCTCGGCCACGTCGCGGACCTGGGCGTGCCGGGCATCCACTTCGGCACGGGCACGGGCCACCTGCTCGCGGCCATGCGCGACGTGCTGCGCGACGCCGGGATGGCCCACCCCACCGTCGGGGTCGACTACCGGACGCCGCTCGACGAGGCGGTCGCGATCCTGGGCCCCGACGTGCCGGTACAGGGCAACATCGACCCCGCCCTGCTCGCCGCGCCGTGGCCCGTGCTCGAGGCGCACGTGCGCGACGTCGTGGCGCGCGGGCGGACCGCGCCCGGGCACGTGGTCAACCTGGGCCACGGCGTGCCGCCCGAGACGGACCCGACCGTGCTCACCCGCGTCGTCGAGCTGGTGCACTCGCTGTGAGCGACCCGATACCAGGGCCGGCACCAGGCCCGGAGCAAGGCCCCGAGCGCGTCGACGCGATCGTCGTGGGCGGTGGCGTCGCGGGCCTGGTCGCTGCCCGGACCCTCGCGCAGCGAGGGCGCCACGTGGTCGTGCTCGAGGCCTCGGACCGTGTCGGCGGCCCGGTGCGCGGCGGGTCGTTCGCCACGCTGCCGCGCGTCCCGGTCGACCTGGGTGCCGAGTCGTTCGCGGCCCGGGGCACCGCGGTCGCCGAGCTGGTCGAGGAGCTCGGGCTGGAAGTCGTCGAGCCCGCTCCCCTCACGGCCTGGGGCTTCGCGGCGGGCCGCGCGTTCCCCCTGCCCGCGGCCGGTGTGCTCGGCATCCCGTCGGTCCCGTGGGCCGACGACGTGCGGCGGGCGATCGGCTGGACGGGCGTCGTCCGGGCCGCGCTCGACCGGGTGCTGCCCCGCACGGTCGCCGACCCGACCGACCTCGGCACGCTCGTGCGCTCCCGCCTGGGACGGCGGGTCGCCGACCGCCTGGTCGCGCCCGTCGCGACGGGCGTGCACTCCGCTCCCCTGGACCGGCTCGACGCCGCCTCGGTGGCGCCCGGGCTGCTCGAGAAGTTCCACGTCGAGTCGTCGTTGTCCCGGGCCGTGGCGTCCCTCCGGGCGAGCTCCCCGGCGGGATCCGCCGTACGCGGGATCGACGGTGGCATGCACGCCCTCGTCGAGGCGCTCGCGGGCGAGGTCGCGGCGACCGCCGAGGAATGGGCCGGATCGCCGCGCGGGGACCAGACCGGCCAGGTCGAGACCGTCCGGCTGCGGCAGCGCGTCACCGCCGTCGCCCGGGCCGACGGCGGGTGGCGCGTGCGGACGGCCGCGGGCGCGGCCATGTGGGCACCGCGGCTGGTCGTCACGACGCCGGACGTCGCGCCGATGCTCGAGCCGTGGGTCGGGACCGGCGGTGGCGCGGGTCGCCCTGTCGCGCCCCGGCCCGAGCCCGGCGCGGACATCCGGCTCGTCGCGCTCCTGCTGCGCGCCCCGGAGCTCGACGACGCGCCGCGCGGGTCCGGGCTCCTGGTCGCGCCCGACTCCGAGTCGCGCGCCGGCGTCCGGGCCAAGGCGCTCACGCACTCGACGGCCAAGTGGCCGTGGCTGGCGGAACGCGTGCGGTCCGCAGCGGGACCGGGCGTGCACGTGGTCCGGCTGTCGTACGGACGCCTGGGCGAGCAGACCGTGCCGCCGACCGCCGAGGAGGCCGCGCACGACGCGTCCGTCCTGCTGGGCGTCGATCTTCGCGACCGGGTGCTCGACCACGTGGCCCAGCGATGGAACGGGTCGCTCCCCCCGCCCACGCCCGCCTACCGCGCGCAGGTCGCGGCGTTCGCGGGCGCCGTCGGCTCGACGCCCGGCCTGGTCGTGACGGGAAGCTGGATCGCCGGGACCGGCCTGGCCGCCGTGGTCGCGCACGCATCCGCGACCACGGCGACCCTCTGACCGCCCTTTCTGACCGAACCTCTGACTCGCGGCGCCGGACCTCAGCGCGCCACGTGGACGGACCCGTGCCGGATCGGTGGGGGGTTCGACCGGTCGAGGTCGAAGTCCCCACCGGGCACGGTGTCGTGGACGATCGTGTCCGTCGGGTAGGCACCCGACCTCGACGGCCACACCACGACCCGGAGCCGGTCCGGCTCCCGGGAGTCGGCGTAGAGGACGAAGCCGTACCCCGCCTCGCCGTCGAGCGTCCCGGTCCCCTTGACCGCGACGAGGTCGTCCGGGGTCACGACCAGCCACTCGAGGTTCGTGGAGTCCACGTCGAGCGACCTGCCGTCGATGCGGTAGTCGACCTTGCCGATCGTCGGCTCCGGGCCCTCGTCGTGCGGGTGGTAGCGGGAGTTGAACTGGAAGTGCGCCTTCCCGGCGGACCCTTCGTCCGCGAGGCCACCACCGGTCGCGAAGCCGGCGTCCGGGTCGTACACGATGACCATGACCTCGGCCGTGCCCGAGCCGGCGTCGTCATCGGTCACCTCGGTCTCGATCGTGTACATGCCCGGATGCTCGAAGACATGGCTGGTCCGGCAGGTGAGGTCCGTGGGGGCGTACGACGTCGTGGTGCCGTCGTCCCAGACCGTCCTGCAGGTGTGCGTGTCGTTCGCTCCCGGCTCCGTGAACCGGGCCACGAGCCCGACCTCCGTCCCGGCCCGGAACACCTGCCACGGTTGCGGCTGGGCGATGCCCGGCACCTCGGGCACGGGGTCGGGGTCCTGGGCCGCGCTCGCGACAGGTGCCGTCGGTGACCCGTCGAGCCCCGGTGCGACGTTCGTCAGGGTCAGCGTGGCCGAGTCGCTCGCCGCGTTGACCGCGTCGCGCGCGGTCAGCGTGAGGGTGAACGTCCCGTCGTCCGTGCAGGTGACGGTCGGCGCCAGGTCCACGGTCGAGCTGAACGAGCACGTGGCGCCGGGGTCGACGTCCGGTCCCGGCGTGGCCTGCCAGGCCAGCGTGAGCTCCTCGCCCTCGGGGTCGGCGGCCGAGGCTCCGAGCCGCACGGGTGCGCCCTCGTCGCCCGCCACGTCACCGTCGATGCTCACGCTCGGCGCGAGGTTCACGGGCGGCGGGCCGCCGCCGCCGTCGTCACCCTCGTCCGGAGGGACGTCCTCGCACGGTCCCGACACGGGCGGGGCCGGCGCGTCGTTGATGTGGACGAAGAACCCGTCGACGTGGGTCATCAGCTGCGAGCCCGGGTCCCGGTAGGAGCGCAGGACGCGGTCGATCCGGTAGTAGTCCTGCAGAGCGATGCCCGCGCACTTGTTGACCTCCTTGGGCACTCCGACGACGGAGTAGTCGTAGTCGATGTTCGACGCGCCCTCGGCGACCGAGGCGAACGGGTACTCGTCGCACTCCTCGCCGGCCGCCGGGTCGTAGACGTCGGTGGGGGCGTTGCGGCACGCCCAGTTCTTCTCGGCGACGTTCTCGGTGTATGCCCGGTCGGGACTGACCTTGCCCGTACGAATCCGGTGCAGGCCTTCGAGGTCGCTCACCTCGCCGGGCGGCTTGGGGACGTACTTGCCCGGGATGAGCTTGCCAAAGTCGGACGGTGGCCAGGTGAGCACGCGTTCGCCGTCGATCAGGCAGAACGGCTCGGCCTGCGCACACCGGATGTGCTCGGCCACCTCGGCGACGCGAGGGTCGTTGACGTTGTACTGCAGTCGCGGGATGACGTCGTCGAGCACGCACGCGCCGGTGCGGGACGGGCCGAAGTAGGTGGCCGAGTCGCAGCGGAGGGTGTGGGCGGCCGACGGCAGCTCGAGCTCGAGCCGCTGGTTGAACTCGGTGTTGATCTCGCCCTGGAACTGCCACGTGTGCACGGCGACGTTGTCCGGACCGTTGCCCCGGGAGGCGTCGGAGGCGATGTCGAACCGCGTCCACTGGCTCATCCAGTCCTTGATCGGCTTCTCCGTGTACCCGGTGTCGTCGCACCCGGCCAAGGCGTCGCACACGATCCGCTGCTTGAGCAGCGAGGTGGGCCGGATGTAGCCGAACCGCGCCGGCTCGTAGGTCGCGTCGTCACCGCGGAAGAAGACCGTCACGCCACGCCGGCCGTCGTCGCGACCGTAGGCGACCGCCGAGTACTCGAGGTCGACCGTGGCCAGCTTGCCGCCCGGCAGCGGCCCCGTGACCCCGTACCCGGCGCTGATGTGCCAGCGCTGGCACCACATGAACCGGTTGTAGACGCGACCGTCGGCGGAGTGGGCGTCGTCGCTGTCGAGACACGCATCCACGTCGTCACCCACGGGGATCGCGGGAGGCTTCCGCGGAGCCTCCGCCAGGGCCTCGACGAACGGGTCGACGTCGGTGAGCTGCCCCAGCTCGGCGGCCTTCTCGCGCGCCGCCGCCAGCAGCTGCTGGTCGTCCGGCTCGTCCGCCGGGTCGTCCGGCGCGTGCGCCAGGTCGTCCGGCGCTGCCACCTGCACGGGCGCCACGTGCGGCCGCTCGTCGACGACCGCGTCGGCGTCCCCCGCACCGGCCGGCCCGGCCGACAGCAGCAGCAGCGGCAGGGCCGCGAGCACCGCCACGCCGCGTCCGCGTGGGCGCAGGGCGCGGCGACTCCCTCTCGAGTCCGGTGGCATCGTCATCGACATCTGGTTCCCCCTCCGGGACACATCCTGAGAAAGGCCTGAGGGTCGGTTGTAACCGACCCGAGGGGTCCGGGACATCTACCAAAAGGTAGAGAAGCGCGCCCCAGGGCCGCTGTGTGAAATCGGCCTCCACGGCCGCCCGGGGTTGTGGGCCGCCCCCGCACCTGGGAGAGACTGGGTGTGTGAGCACCCCCGTCCAGACCGGAACCGCGCCCGTGCGCCTCGGCACCCGGGGCAGCGTCCTCGCGACCACGCAGTCGGGCCTGGTCGCCCGGCGGCTCGAGGAGCTGCTCGGCCGGCCGGTCGAGCTCGTGCGCATCCGCACCGAGGGCGACGTCAAGACGGGCTCCCTCGCCTCGCTCGGCGGCACCGGCGTCTTCGTCGCCGCGCTGCGTGAGGCGCTGCTCGACGGCCGGTGCGACGTCGCCGTCCACTCGCTCAAGGATCTTCCCGTCGAGCAGCCGGCCGAGCTCACCGTCGTGACGCCCGAGCGGGAGGACGCCCGCGACGCGCTGTGCGCGCGCGACGGCCTGCGGCTCGACGCACTGCCCCGCGGTGCCCGCGTCGGCACGGGATCGCCGCGGCGCGCGGCGCAGCTCCGGGCCGCCCGGCCCGACCTCGACATCGTCGACATCCGCGGCAACGTCGACACGCGCCTCGCCCGGGCGCTCGGCCCGGACGCCGACCTGGACGCCGTCGTGCTCGCCTACGCCGGGCTCGCCCGGCTGGGACGTACCGACGTCGTGACGCACGTCCTCGAACCCACCGTCGTCGCTCCGGCTCCCGGCCAGGGCGCGCTCGCGGTCGAGGCGCGCACGGCCGACCTGGGACCGGACGCCGCCGACGGCGGGGCGCTCGCCGCGGCGTTCGCGGCGCTCGACCACCGGCCGACCCGGCTGGCCGTGCTCGCCGAGCGCGCGGTGCTCGGCCGGCTCGAGGCAGGGTGCGCGGCCCCGGTCGGCGCGCACGCCCGGGTCGAGGAGGACGTGCTCCATCTCGCGGCCGTCGTCGCCCGCGTCGACGGCACCGAGCAGCTCAAGCACTCGGCGCGCGCGGAGCTGTCGGCCGACATCGCGCACGGCACCGTGGACGACGCCGCGACCGCCCTGGGCGCGCGCGTCGCCGAGGCGCTCCTCGCCGACGGCGCCGAGCGTCTCGCCCCGCGGGGGGCGCTGGGTGGCAGCACCCTCGCCTCGGCCGTCCCGGGACCGGCTCCGCGCGTGACGGGGTCGGCGCCGCTGCGGCAGCCCACCGGGACCGACGACCCGGAGGGTGCGTGACGGGCGCGACGTCGCTGCCGCCGGTCGCGACGGCGGAGCAACCGGGGTCGCTCGAGCGGCGGACGGTGCTCGTCGCCCGCGCGCCCGAGCGAGCCGAGGGCCTGGTCGACCGCCTGCGCGCCGCGGGCGCCACGGTGCTCGCCGCGCCCGTGATCGAGCGCGCACCGGCCGACGACGAAGGCGCGCTCGACGACGCGGCTCGCGGGATCGCCGACGGCCGCTTCGCGTGGGTCGTGGTGACCAGCGTGAACGCGGTCGACGCGCTCGTGAGGGCGGCCGCCCGGACCGGTTCCGCCGTCGCCGGCGGGGCGCGCTGGGCCGCGGTCGGGCCGACGACCCGGCGTGCCCTCGAGGACGCGGGCATCGGCGTCGACCTCGTCCCCGACGACGAGGCGTCCGGCGCCGGACTCGTCGCCGCCTTCCCGCCGCCCGGCACGTCACCGGGGCCTCGGCGCGTCCTGCTGCCGCTCGGAGACCTCGCGGCACCGACGCTGCACGACGGCCTCGAGGCCATGGGATGGGCGCCCGAGGTCGTGACCGCCTACCGCACGGTCCCTCGCGACCTGCCGGGCGACGTCGCCGGGCGGCCGCTCGACGCGGTCGTCGTGACCTCGGGCTCGGTCGCGCGGGAGATCGCTCGTCAGCTCGGCACCCGGACGCCCGTGGTCGCGATCGGCCGGCCCTCGGCCGCCACCGCGCGCGCCGCCGGGCTCCGGGTCGCCGCCGTCGCCGCCCAGCCCACCGACGACGCGCTCGCCGCAGCCGTCGTCCGCGCCCTGTCCGACCCGGACCACGCCCGACCGCACGAGGAGCCGAAGTGAGCACGTCAGGGATCGTCTACCGCCCGCGCCGCCTGCGGACCACCCCCCGGATGCGGCGCCTGGTCGCCGAGCACCGGCTGCACGCCGCGGACCTGGTGCTGCCCCTGTTCGTCAAGGAAGGCATCACCGAGCCCGTGCCGATCACGTCGATGCCGGGCCAGGTGCAGCACACCGAGGCCACGCTGGGCGACGCCGTCGAGCAGGCGGCCCGCGCCGGGCTCGGCGGCGTGATGCTCTTCGGCATCCCGGCGCAGCGCGACGCCACGGGCTCGCAGGCCGACGCGCCGGACGGCATCCTCCAGCGAGCGATCAGGTCGGCGCGCGAGGCGGTCGCGAAGGTCGAGGCGGAGCGACCCGGCACGCCCGGCCCCGTGGTCATGGCCGACACGTGCCTCGACGAGTTCACCGACCACGGCCACTGCGGCGTGCTCACGCCCGAGGGCGAGGTCGACAACGACGCGACCCTCGAGCGCTACGCCACGATGGCCGTCGCGCAGGCCCGCGCGGGCACCGAGGTCGTCTCGCCGTCGGGCATGATGGACGGCCAGGTCGCGGTGATCCGGGACGCGCTCGACGACGCCGGCTTCGAGAACGTGAGCGTCCTCGCCTACAGCGCCAAGTACGCGAGCCCGTTCTACGGGCCGTTCCGCGAGGCGGTGGACTCGGCGCTCCAGGGTGACCGGCGCACCTACCAGATGGACGCGGCCAACGGTCGCGAGGGCCTGCGCGAGGCCGACCTGGACCTCGCCGAGGGCGCGGACATGGTCATGGTCAAGCCCGCGGGCTCGTACCTCGACGTGCTGCGCGGCGTCGCGGACCGCTCCGACGTCCCCGTCGCGGCGTACCAGGTGTCGGGCGAGTACGCGATGATCGAGGCGGCCGCCGCCCACGGATGGATCGACCGCCGCGGGGCGGTCCTCGAGTCGGTGCTCGGCATCAAGCGTGCCGGCGCCGACGTGATCCTCACGTACTGGGCGCTCGAGATCGCCGAGTGGCTGGCCGAGACACGCTGAGACCGCGCTGACGCGCGACCACGGAAGGACGACGATGACGGACACCTCGGGCTTCGGCCTGGTGGAGGCGACGAACGTGCACCAGACCGCCCCAGCGGACAACCACGCCGCGTTCCTGCGCGCGCAGGCCGCGATCCCCGGCGGCGTGAACTCGCCCGTGCGCGCGTACGGGTCGGTGGGCGGCGACCCGCGGTTCCTCGCGAGCGCGCGCGGTGCCTACGTGACCGACGTCGAGGGGCGCGAGTACGTCGACCTCGTGTGCTCCTGGGGCCCAGCGCTGCTGGGGCACGCCCACCCCGACGTGGTCGCGGCCGTCCAGGACGCCGCCGCACGGGGTCTGTCGTTCGGGGCGCCGACCGTGGCCGAGGTCGAGCTCGCGGAGGAGATCCGGCGGCGCGTGCCGCCCGCCGAGCGCGTGCGGCTCGTGTCCACCGGTACCGAGGCGACCATGACGGCGATCCGGCTCGCTCGCGGCGTCACGGGCCGTCCGATCGTGGTGAAGTTCGCGGGCTGCTACCACGGCCACGTCGACGCGCTGCTCGCCGAGGCCGGGTCGGGCGTCGCGACGCTGGCCATGCCCGGCACGGCCGGCGTGACGGAGGCGTCGGCCGCCGAGACGCTCGTGCTGCCGTACAACGACCTCGCGGCCGTCGAGTCGGCGTTCGCGCAGCACGGCTCGCACATCGCGGCCGTCTTCACGGAGGCCGCGCCCGCCAACATGGGCGTCGTCCCGCCCCACGAGAGCTTCAACGAGGGGTTGCGGCGCATCACCGCGGCCCACGGCGCGCTGCTCGTCCTCGACGAGGTGCTCACGGGGTTCCGCGTCGGGCCGTCGGGCTGGTGGGGGCTCGAGAACGAGCGGCTGCTGGCCGAGGGCGGCGAGGGCTACACCCCGGACCTGTTCACGTTCGGCAAGGTCGTCGGCGGCGGGATGCCCGTCGCGGGCGTCGGGGGCAGCGCGGCGATCATGGACTACCTGGCCCCGGTCGGACCGGTCTACCAGGCTGGCACGTTGTCCGGGAACCCGGTCGCGGTCGCGGCGGGCCTGACCACGCTGAGGCTCGCGGACCGTGCCGTGTACGAGCGGGTCGACGCCGTGGCCGACGCCGTGGCCACGGCGCTCGGCGAGGCGCTCACGGCCGAGGGCGTGGAGCACCGCGTCCAGCGTGCGGGCTCGCTGTTCTCGGTCTTCTTCGGACCGCTCGCGGCCGCGCACGGCGTACGTGACTACGCGCAGGCCCAGGCGCAGGAGGCGTTCCGCTACCGCGCGCTCTTCCACGCGATGCTCGAGGCCGGCGTCAACCTGCCGCCGTCGGTGTTCGAGGCGTGGTTCGTCTCGGCCGCGCACGACGACGCGGCGGTGAGCCGCATCCTCGACGCGCTCCCGGCCGGCGCGCGGGCGGCCGCTCGTGCGACGGCCTGACGCCGCCCACGGCGGGTCGTAGGGCGGGAATCCGGACGGGATAGAGGTCCGTCGGCGGTTCGGCTGTCCGACTGCCCGCGCGAGCGCTTGAATGTCGGCACGGGATGCCGAGTGCTCCGCGCCCGGCGGGAGGAGTGGCCGTGAACAAGGCACAGCTTGTCGAGGAAGTGGCGCGCCGGACCGGGAGCAGCCCGGCCGAGGCGCGCAAGAACGTCGACGCCGTCCTGGACGCGATCGTGACCGGTGTCGTCGAGGGCGACCGCGTCGCCCTCCTCGGGTTCGGCACGTTCGAGGGCACGTCCCGCCCTGCGCGCACCGCGCGCAACCCACGGACCGGTGACGCCATCGACGTCCCGGCCGCGACCGTGCCGCGCTTTCGCGTCGGCACCGCCTTCAAGACGCGGGTCGCCGGGGGCAACGGCGTCGCGTCGAGCACGTCGAGCACGCGGACCAGGTCGGCCGGGTCGCGGGCGAAGGCGACAGCCGGCACGACGGCGGACGCCCCGCCGGCACGCAAGACGACGACGAGGTCCGCGACGGCCGCCGGCACGGAGTCGGGCACGAAGTCCTCGACCACGACGTCCGCCAAGAAGTCGGCGGACAAGAAGTCGTCGAGCAAGAAGTCGGCGGACAAGAAGTCGTCGAGCAAGAAGTCCGACAAGAAGTCCGGCAAGAAGGCTTCCGGCAAAGGCAAGAAGTCGAAGAAGAAGTGACCCGTCCCTGAGCCGGCCCGGCGCCCTGCCGGCCGGTGACAGGGATCACCGCGGGCACCGTTTGGAACCTCTACCCCCCAGGGGTATTGTTGTGGTATGAGCGAGACCACCGCACCCAGCGTCGTCGAGCACGAGGCCCACACCGAGCACGACGGGCCCCACGGTTATGCCTCCGACAAGGAGGCGTACCTCAAGCGCATGCGCCGCATCGAGGGCCAGGTGCGGGGTATCGCCCGGATGATCGACGAGGATGTCTACTGCATCGACATCCTCACCCAGGTGTCCGCCGTCACCAAGGCTCTGCAGGCGGTCAGCCTCGCCCTCGTGGAGGACCACATGGCGCACTGCGTCGTCGACGCCGCCCGCACGTCGCCGGAGGCGGGCAACGCCAAGGTGCGCGAGGCTGCCGAGGCCATCGGCCGCCTGGTCCGTAGCTGAACTCGAGGGAGCCCTCCATGACCACCGTTACCGCACTGTCCGTGACCGGCATGACCTGCGGCCACTGCGTCTCGTCCGTGACGCGCGAGCTCAAGGGCGTCGCGGGCGTCCAGGACGTCAGCGTCGAGCTGCGCACGGGCGACAAGTCGTCGGTGCGCGTCATCTCCGACCAGCCGGTCGACGAGGGGTCGCTCCGCGAGGCCGTCGACGAGGCGGGGTATGCCGTCGTGGGCGTCGACGTGCTCCAGGACGCGGTCGCCGCCGAGTCGGCGGCCCAGGCTCCTGCGCGGCAGGCGACGCACGTGCTGCCGATCGTCGACTGAGCCGGCCGCTCCCCCTCCCGGATGACCGAAGCACCGTGACGACGTCCCTCGAGCCCGCTCCGGCGACGCTGCGCGAGGTCGATCTCGCGGTGTCGGGCATGACCTGCGCGTCGTGCGTGGCCCGGGTCGAGCGCAAGCTCGGCAAGATCCCCGGTGTCGAGGCGGTCGTCAACCTGCCGCTCGAGAGCGCGCACGTCGTGCTCACGCAGCAGGTCGACGACGCCGACCTCCTGGCCGCCGTCGAGTCCGCGGGTTACTCGGCACGCGTCACCGGAACGCACGTGCCGTACTCCGGGCCGTCCGGCGCGGGCGACGGTGCAGGCGCCGGGGAGGACGACGCCCGTGACGGGCTTCGGACGCGGCTCCTGGTCGCCGCGGCGCTCACCGTCCCGGTGCTCGTGCTGTCGATGGTGCCGGGCATCGAGCTGCCGGGCCAGGAGTGGATCGTCGCCGCTCTCGCGCTCCCCGTCGTCACCTGGGCCGCCTGGCCGTTCCACGCCGCCGCCGCACGCGCGGCCCGGCACGGCACGTCGACCATGGACACCCTCGTGTCGATCGGCGTGACCGCCGCGACGCTGTGGTCGCTGTGGTCCGTCGTGCGCGGCGACACGATGGGCATGTACTTCGAGGTGGGCGCCGTCGTCACGACGTTCCTCCTCGCCGGCCGCTATGCCGAGCACCGCTCCCGGCGCCGGGCGGGCGACGCGCTGCGCTCGCTCCTCGAGCTCGGCGCCAAGGACGCCGAGCGGGTCGCCGTCGCCGCCGACGGCACACCCGTACGCCGGCCCGACGGCGCCTGGTCGACGACGTCCGTCCCCGTGTCCGAGCTGCACGTGGGCGACGTCTTCGTGGTCCGGCCGGGTTCGACCGTCGCGACCGACGGCGAGGTGCTCGAGGGAACGTCGGCCGTGGACACCTCGCTCGTCACGGGCGAGCCGGTACCGGTCGACGTCGCTCCCGGCGACACCGTCGTCGGCGGCACCATCAACACCTCCGGGCACCTGCTGGTGCGTGCGACCCGCGTCGGCGCCCAGACCACGCTGGCCCGCATCGGCGCCCTCGTCACCCAGGCACAGACGGGCAAGGCTCCCGTCGCCCGGCTCGCGGACCGCATCTCGGCCGTCTTCGTCCCGGTCGTGCTCGTGCTCGCCGCCGGCACGCTGGTCGCCTGGCTGCTCGCGGGCGCCGGGTCGGACGCCGCCTTCACCGCCGCTGTCGCCGTCCTGATCATCGCGTGCCCGTGCGCGCTGGGCCTCGCGACACCGACGGCGATCCTGGTCGGCACCGGCCGCGGCGCCCAGCTCGGCATCCTGATCCGCGGGCCGGAGATCCTCGAGCGCACGCGCGCGGTCGACACCGTGGTGCTCGACAAGACCGGCACGGTCACCGAGGGCCGCATGGCGCTGGAGCGCGTGGTCCCGGCCGCCGGTGAGGACGCCGACGAGGCGCTGCGCTACGCCGCCGCGGTCGAGGCGCTGAGCGAGCACCCCGTGGCGCGGGCCGTTGCCGCTGCCGCGCAGGTGGGCGCGGCGGGCGACGAGGCCGTCGAGCTCGGTGCCGACGGCGTGGCCAAGGGATCGCTCCAGGTCAGCGCGTTCGTCGCGACGCCGGGCGGCGGGGTCGAAGGGGTGGTCCGCCGGTCGCACGACGGCCTGGGCTCGGGCCTCGGGCTCAACGCCCGCCGCGTGGCGGTCGGCCGGCTGGCCTGGCTCGGCGATCGGGGCGTCACGGTCCCCACGACGGTCAACGACGCCGTCGCGAAGGCCGAGGACACCGGCGCCACCACGGTGGTCGTCGCCTGGGACGGCACCGCGCGCGCGGTGCTCGAGCTGCGCGACCCGGTCAAGGCGACCTCCGCGCAGGCCGTCGCCGAGCTGCGCGACCTCGGGCTGCGGCCCGTGCTCCTCACCGGTGACGGCGAAGGAGCCGCGCGCGAGGCCGCGCGCGCCGTCGGGATCGCCGAGTCCGACGTCGTGGCCCGCGTCCTGCCGGACGCCAAGGCCGCCGCCGTCGGGCGGCTGCAGCAGGCGGGCCGCACGGTCGCCATGGTCGGCGACGGCGTGAACGACGCCGCCGCGCTGGCGACCGCCGACCTCGGCCTCGCCATGGGCACCGGGACGGACGTCGCGATCGAGGCGAGCGACATCACCCTCGTGCGCGGCGACCTGCGCTCCGCGGCGACGGCCGTGCGCCTGTCCCGCACGACCCTGCGCGTCATCAAGCAGAACCTGTTCTGGGCGTTCGCGTACAACGTGGCCGCGATCCCCCTCGCGGCGGCCGGGCTGCTCAACCCGATGATCGCCGGTGCCGCCATGGCGGCGTCGTCGGTGCTGGTCGTGGCGAACTCGCTGCGGCTGCGCCGCATCGCCTGACGCCGAGGCTCAGCGGAAGCGGCGGCCTTCGTCGCGCCGGTACGCGCCCACGGCCAGGACGGCGACCACCGCGGTCCAGCCGATCAGCACGGGCCAGGCGAGCGCGTAGGCGGGCTCCCCGGTGAGCGCCTGGACGAGCAGGTCGCGCCCGGCGCGCGTCGGGGTGGCCTGCGAGAGCGCGTCGAGCCATCCCGGGAACATCACGGGCGGCAGGAACAGCCCGCCCGCGAACGCCAACGGGAACAGGATCACCTGCACGACAGGCAGTGCGGCCTTGGCCGACAAGGAGTACCCGACCGCCATCCCGAGCAGTACGAAGGGCACGGACGCCAGCAGGATCGTGCCGATGCCGGCGGCCAGCTGCGGCCCGGTGACGGCCGCCTCGGTGAACAGCCACCCGATGACGATGAGCGGCATCAGGCCGAACAGGGAGAAGATCCCGCCGTTGGCGATCCGCGCGACCATCCGCGGCCCCGGCCCGGCGGGGAGCGTCCGCACGAACGGGTCGAACGGGAGCTGGCGGTCCTCCGCGACGCCCAGGCCGTAGGTGAACAGGCTGGCCGAGCAGATCGCGAAGAACGCCAGGCCCGCCACCGCGGTGGTGGCGATGGCGGGATCGCCCGCCACCTGCTCCTGGGGCACGACGAAGAAGAACATCGCGAGCGCCGGGAACAGCAGGTTGCCGAACACCGCGATGGGGACGCGGACGGTCTCCAGGAACTGGTACTTCAGGTGCAGCCACGTCAGGTGCAGCGCCCCGTGCGCCCCGACCTGCCGGACCTGTGCGGTCGTGGTGCTCATCGTGCGTCTCCTTCGGCTCCCGCGGTCGCCCTGCCGCGGGCGACCATCTCGGCGAACGCTTCTTCGAGGCTCGCCCCGCGGATCTCGATGTCACGGAACTCGACGCCCGAGCCCACGAGGCCGCGCACGAACGCGTCGGCGTCGGACGTGAAGAGCTCCTGCCTCCCGTCGTCGAGACGCTCCGCGCGGACGACGCCGGAGCTGCCCGCGAGGTCGGTGCCCGAGCGCACCAGGACCCGCCGCAGGGAGACGCGCCGCAGGACGGCGTCGAGCGCGTCGTCGGCGCGGACGACGCCCTGGTCGATCACGACGACCCGTTCGGCGAGCGCCTGCACCTCCTCGAGGTAGTGGCTCGTCAGCAGCACGGTGCCGCCGTCGGCGTGGTACGCCCGGATCGCGTCCCACAGCGTCTGCCGGGCGTCGACGTCGAGCCCGGTGGTCGGCTCGTCCAGCAGCACGACGCGTGGTCGCCCGACGAGCGCGAGCGCGACGGCGAGGCGGCGCTTCTGGCCGCCCGACATCGCGCCGGTCTGCCTCCCGGCGAGCTCCTCGAGCCCGAACTGCTCGAGCAGCTCACCGGTCGGCACCGGGTCGGGGTAGTGACCGCCCACGAAGTCCACGACCTCGCGCACCTTGAGGGTGGCCGGCAGCCCGGTCTCCTGGGGCGTCAGGCCCAGTGCGACCCTGCTGCGGGCGTCGCGCGGGTTCCCGCCGAGCAGCCGGACGCTGCCGGCGTCGGGCTTGCGCTGACCGCTGATCAGCGACAGGAGCGTCGACTTGCCCGCACCGTTGGGACCGAGCAGGCCCACGAGCTCGCCCTGCCCGACGGTCAGCGAGACGTCGTCGAGCGCCACGACGGCACCGAAGCGCCGGGTGACCCGCTCCACGCGGACGGCTGGGTCGCCCTGTGCACCGTGCATGCCCGCAGGTGCGGGCCGAAGGTCCGTGGTCATGATCCGGCTCCCTTGAGCAGGCTGGTGAGTGCGAACGTGTACTCCTCGAACGCCTGCCGGCCGCGCCGGGTGAGGGCGAGGTAGGTCACGGGCGTGCGGCCCTCGTGCGTCTTGGTGATCCGGACGTACTGGGCGTCCTCGAGCTTGCGCAGATGGGTCGAGAGGTTCCCCGCCGTCATGTCGAGCAGCTTCTGCAGCTTGGGGAACGACAGCTCGTCACCACGGTCGAGGGCCGCGAGCGTCGCGACCACGCGCAGCCGGGCCGGGGCGTGGATGACGGGGTCGAGCTCCGCCTCGGTCATCGTCCGCCCCGAGGCTCCGCCGGCAGGGCGGCCGCACGACGACGTCGGACGCGCAGCGCCTGCTCGACGCCGACCATGACGAGGAACCCGCCGCCGCCCGCGAGCGCCATGACCAGGTAGGTCGTCGGCAGCCCGACGAACGTCGCGACGGCCGCGACGAGCAGCATCCATACGCCGACCACGAACAGGCTCGAGTCCTGGAACGCCGCGGCGCCGCCGAGATAGAGCAGCCCGACCACGAGGCTGGCGAACGCGTTGCTCGCCAGTGCCATGACCACGCCGGACGCGCCGGCACGCTCGAGGCCACCGAGGACCAGGCCGAACGCGACGAAGCCGAGCATCCACGACCAGCCGTACATCGCGCCGACGCGCGCGCTCGGCCCGCGCGTCCCGGCGGTCCGGCGGACGCTGTGCACGATCGTGAAGACGACGCCCGCCAGGATCGCGCCACCGAAGACCATGAAGGCCCAGCCCGCGGGCATCCCGTCCGGGCCCGTGCTGGCGTAGAGGCAGAGGTAGCCCACGAGCCAGGCGAGGCCCCACGCCCCGTACAGCGCGCGCCCGTCGGGCGAGGTGGCCGCCCGCGCGCGTTCCTGCTGGTCGCGGATCAGCCGCAGCGTCGCACCGGGGTCGAGCGTCGGCTCACCAGGTTGGCTCGTCATGATGTGTCCTTGCAAAGTAGTTTGCGGTACAAACTCGTTTGCCCAGCATGGCAGCACTTGCCGCGCAGCACAAGACCGGCGGTTCAGCGGCGGGCTAGACCTGGTCGCGGCGGCGGACCAGGAACGCCGTCTCGGCGGTGTTCCCCGCAAGCTCGATCGCCCGGTCGTACGCCGCCCTCGACGCCTCGTCGAGACCCAGCCGGCGGCGCAGGTCCGCGCGGACCGCGTGGTAGGCGTGGTAGCCCGCGAGCTGCTCCTCGAGCGCGTCGACCTCCGCGAGCGCCGCCTGCGCCCCCGAGAGCTCCGCGACCGCGACGGCGCGGTTGAGGGCGACGACCGGCGACGGGTCGACGCGGACGAGCTGGTCGTAGAGCGCGACGACCTGCGACCAGTCGGTGTCGCGCATCTCGCGGGCCGAGGTGTGCACCGCGTTGATCGCCGCGAGGAGCTGGTAGCGCCCCGGCGCCGCGCCCGCGGCCAGGCGCTCGCGCACCAGCGCGTGCCCCTCGGCCACGAGCTGCGCGTCCCAGGCGCCTCGGTCCTGCTCGTCGAGGGGAACCAGCTCGCCGTCGGCCGACACCCGGGCCGCGTGGCGAGCCTCGGTCAGGAGCATCAGCGCGAGCAGCCCGGCCACCTCGCCGTCGTCGGGCAGCAGGTCCCGGATCAGGCGGGTGAGCCGGATCGCCTCACCCGTGAGGTCCCGGCGTACCGGGTCGGACGCGGACCCCGTCGCCAGGTAGCCCTCGTTGAAGACGAGGAACAGCACCGCGAGCACCCCGGAGACCCGCACGGGCAGGTCCTGCGCGGACGGCACCCGATACGGGATGCCGGCCGCCTTGATCTTGGCCTTCGCGCGGGTGATCCGCCGCGCCATGGCGGTCTCCTGCACCAGGAACGCGCGGGCGATCTCGGGCACCGTCAGCCCGCCGACCATGCGCAGCGTCAGGGCCACGCGCGACTCCATCGCGAGCGCGGGGTGACAGCACGTGAAGATCAGTCGGAGCCGCTCGTCCTCGATGTCGTCCGCCGTCCCGAACAGGTCGGCGTACGGGTCGCCGTCCTGGTCGTGCCGCTCGCCGTACAGCCGCTCGGCGGCCACCTGCTTCTCGTCACGCTTGCCCTCGCGCCGGAGCCGGTCGATGGCCTTGCGGTTGGCGGCCGTGGTCAGCCACGCACCCGGGTTGGGGGGCAGGCCGTCGGCCGGCCATCGCTCGACGGCGACGGCGAACGCCTCGGCCGCCGCCTCCTCGGCGACGTCGAGGTCCCCGAACCGCTTGGTCAGCGACGCGACGATCCGCGCCCACTCGGCACGGTGGACCTGGGCCGTCGCCGCCCGGATGTCGACCGTGCTCACAGGATCGGCCGCACCTCGAGCCTCCGGTTGCAGTGCCTCGAGCCCTCCGCGGCGAGCTCGAGCGCCGCGTCGAGGTCCGGCGCCTCGATGATCCAGAAGCCCGCGAGATACTCCTTGGACTCCAGGAACGGCCCGTCCGTGACGATCGGCTCCGGGCCCCGGTGGTCGACGACCGTGGACGCGCCGGGCTCCGCGAGCCCGGCCGCGAAGACCCAGTGGCCGTCCGCCTTGAGCCGGCCGTTGAACGCGTCGATCGCCGTCATCTCGTCCGGCGTGGCGAGGCGGACCGTGTCGTCGGCGATCACGGACACCAGGACCTGCATCTCGGGTCGCCTCCTGTGGCCGGGCAGACGGTCCGACTCAGGATGTCATCGACGACGTGCGGCAGCCACCGCCCTTCCGCTGCGGGTCGGCCACGACCCCGCTCAGGCGTGCACGCTGGGCCGGTAGACGAGCTCCTGCGTGCGTCCGTCGAGGGTCCGCGTCTCGAGCAGCTCGAGGTCGAAGTCGGCCGCACCCCCGAAGATCGGCTGGGCGCCGGTCTGGCCTGTGATCACGGGGAACACCGTCACCTGGAGCCGGTCCACGAGGCCCGCGGCCATCAGCGCACGGTTCATCGACAGGCTGCCGTGCGAGCGCAACGGCACGGCGGACTCCTCCTTGAGCCGAGCGACGACGTCGACGGCGTCACCGCTCGCGAGGGCCGCGTCCGGCCAGTCGAGGGGTTCGCGCAGGGTGGTCGAGACCACGGTCGCCGGATGGCTCCGCATCCGGGTGACCCAGGGGTCGAAGACCTCGGACTCGTCGGTGCCCTCGGCCACCATCCTGGCGAACTCCCGGTAGGTGGTGGCGCCGAAGACCATGCGCTGGTCGACGTCGTACTGGGCGAGCCGATGGTCGAGCAGCTCGGGGCCCTGCTTGCCCCAGTAGCCGCCCCAGTCGCCGCCGCTGATCGAGGCGAAGCCGTCGAGGCTCGAGAAGACGTCGAAGGTGTAGGTGGCGGTCATCAGGTTCTCCTCGGAGATCGGTGGGCCGGTAGGCCGGTGAGGGCAGGGGCGCCAGGGCGCACCTCACGCCCCTGTGCCCTTCCTACGAACGGGACGACCGCGATGCGACACCCTCCACGATCCTGTGCGACGACGTCGGACAGCGCCCGCGACCAGCAGCACGGCACCCGCGGCGAGCACCCCGATCGCGAGCGGACGCAGCACCAGCGCCCAGGGCCAGCCGCGCGCGTCGGCGTCCACGCTCGGCAGCGGGTAGCCCAGGGACTTGGCCACCCACCGAGCGGTGGCGACGTCGTCGACGGCCGCGATGTCGCGCAGGGCCGCGTCGAACGCGTACGCGGGCCGGTCCGGCAACGGCACGGGTGCCGCGACCGACGGCAGCGGAGGCACCGCGCCGAGGGCCGGCGCCGCCCCGGGCACCACCAGGCGGTCGAGCTGGGACGCGACGTCGCCGAGCTCCTGGCGCGGCAGGAAGGTGAGCCCGTGGCGCGACCGCACCGGCTCCCCGTCGAGCGAGACCGCGACCGGGCGGGCCAGGTAGGAGAGCTCGGTGTACGGGCGGAACGCGGCCGCCAGGGCGGTCTCGCCGACACCGTCGCGCAGCAGCACGCCCATGCGCGGGCGGTCCCAGCGGAACCCCGCGCTGAGCAGCGCGACCAGATCGGCCGGACGAGGCCCGGCAGGGGTCACGGATGCCGGCCGGCCCGGGGAGTAGTGCGGCCAGCGCACCGCGTCGGCCGCTCTGCGGGCGGTCGCCGTCCCGGCCGTCCGCTCGATCGCGCGCAGCGCCCCGTCCACGCCGAACAGCACCGCGGCCGAGCTCACGACGTCGCCGTCGTCGACATAGGTGACGTCGTCCTGCCACCGGACCTGGGGCTGGTCGCGCCGCAGCCCGATGAGCTTGAGCCAGTGCGACGTGGCGGGCCGGCCGTCCAGGACTCCCGCCTGCGCCACCAGCTCCGCCCCCACGCAGACGCTGACCATGAGCGGGGCTCCGTCGGCGTGCTGCTCGCGCAGCCAGGACACGACCGTGCCGTCCCTGTCCTCCCCCTTGAGCTGGGGGACCATGATCACGTCCGCGGGCGCCGCCCCCAGCAGGTCCTCGAGCTCGGCGAACGAGTAGTCCGGCAGCAGGTCGAGCCCGCCCGTCAGCGGGACCGGCGCACGCCGTTCGGCCACGGTGTAGACGTTGAACACGCCGCTCTCGGTCAGGACCTCGAACGGCGCGAGGCTGTCGGCCACGTTCGTCCCGTCCAGGCCGAGCACGATCACCGCGGTGGGCTTGGTCGCGTCGTGGCCCGGCGGCTGCGGCAGCCGAGCATCGGCCGCGGTCGCCGGCGGCGGCGTGTAGACCTGCTGCGCCGCGCTCGCCACGCCCACCGCACCCACCGCCACGGGCGCGAGCACCCCCGCCGTCACCGCGACCACCGCCACCAGTCGTCGTCCCATCACCGCTCTCCGTCCGGTACGCGTCAGGTACTCGTCCCGAGGTTCGGTTCTATCCGGACGCGTAGGGCCGCGGGATCCACCGGAAGGTAGAGATCTGGCCGCGTGCGACGTCGGCCCGAGCGTCGGCCGTGGTGGCAGTATGGAGACGAGTCCGGGCTGCTGAGGGGGAGACCGTGCGCGACGCTTCCGCCAACGCCGCGCGCCGCCGGCCGGACCGGCGCGACGAGCACGCCGCAGGGTGGGATCCGCTCGTCGCCAGCAAGCTGCGACCGGCGCGAGCCGACCCGAGGATGGTCGTCCGGCGCGGTCTGGTCGACCGGATGGTGCCCGACCACGGGCGCCGGCTGACCCTGCTCTCGGCTCCTGCCGGGTGCGGCAAGACGACGCTGCTGGGCGCCTACGTCCGCGACCGGGACACCACGGGCCGGCCCGTGGCCTGGCTGTCGCTCGACGACGGCGACAACGACCCGCGCCGCTTCGCGTCCTACCTGGTGGGCGCGCTGCGCGCCGGCGCGTCGGACGCCGCCGTCGGGCAAGGGCTGCTCGACGCGTTGCGGGCGCGCGAGCTGCTCGCGCCGGACTCCGTCGCCCGCGCCCTGGTCAACGAGGTCAACGGCCTGGCCGGGCTCGACCTGGTCCTCGACGACTACCACGTCATCGAGGATCCCGCGGTGCACGACATCGTCCGGGAGCTCGTCGACCGTGCGTCACCGGACGTTCATGTCGTCATCTCGAGCCGCACCGACCCTCCCCTGCCCCTGGCCCGATGGCGTGCCGCCGGGCACCTGGTCCGGCTGAGCGCCGCCGACCTGGCCTTCACGACCGCCGAGGCCACGGCCTTCCTGCGCGGCGTGATGGGGCTCGACCTGTCGCGTCAGGACATCGCCGTCCTCGAGGGCCGGACGGAGGGCTGGGTGGCGGGCCTGCAGCTCGCCGCGCTGTCGATGCGCGGGCGCACCGACCTGTCCGGGTTCGTCGAGTCGTTCTCCGGCATGCATCGCGACGTCGTGGACTACCTGGGCGAGGAGGTCCTGCGGCGCCAGCCCGCCGAGGTCCGGGAGTTCCTGCTCTCGACCTCGATCCTCAACCAGCTCACCGGACCGCTGTGCGACGCGGTCACCGGGCGGCCCGGTGGGCAGCAGATGCTCGAGGCCCTGGAACGGGACAACCTGTTCGTGGTGGCGCTCGACGACGAACGCTGCTGGTACCGCTATCACCACCTGTTCGCCGACGTCCTGCGGAACCGGCTCAGCCGGGAGCGCCCCGTCCCGGCCGACGAGCTGCACCGGCGCGCCGCCGCCTGGTACGAGGCGAACGGACACTCCGACGAGGCCGTCGGCCATGCGGTCGCCACCGGCGACGTCGACCTCGCGAGCCGCCTGATCGCCGCCGAGTCGGGCAAGGCCTGGAGCCGCGGGGAGGTGCCCACGGTGCTGCGCTGGCTCGAGGCCCTGCCGACGCCGGTCAAGGACCACCGTCCCCGCCTGCTGCTGCAGCAGGCGCTGGCCATGGCCCTGACCGGACGCCCCGGGCCGGCCGACGAGCTCGCGACGGCCGTGGCCGCACGCGACCACGGCGGCGCGGACGAGAACAGGTTCGTCGACGGGTTCTCCAGCGCCGTCCGGTCCTGGTGCGCCCGGCTGCGGGGAGACGCGCCCGGCGCGGTCCGGCTCGCGCGGGTCGCGCTCGAGCTGCTCCCCGAGGAGGCCGGCAGCATCCGTGCGTTCGCCGCGGCCTGCCTGGGCGACGCCCTGTGGACCATGGGCGACCTGGCCGGATCGGCCCAGGCGCTGGTCGAGGCCGCCGCGACCGGCCGGTCGGCCGAGCACGTCTACGCGACGCTGTCGGCGCTGACCCTGCTGACGAGGGTCCAGCTCGAGCGTGGCCGGCTGCGCGACGCCCGCGACACGTTGCAGGAGGCCCAGAACTACCTGGCCGAGCACGACGTCGAGCACCTGCCCGCCGCCGCCTCGCTGCACGTCGGGACGGGCGTGCTGCTGTACGAGGGCGACGACCTGGCCGGCGCGGAGCACGAGCTGGACGAGGGCCTGCGCCGTGCGGAGCTCACCCGCAACGTCACGGACCTGACCTGGGCCTACATCGCCTCGTCCCGGCTCCGGCATGCCCAGGGCGACGAGCCGGCCGCGGTCGAGCTCGCCCGCACGGCCCAGTCCGTGGCGCGCCGCTACGGCGCCGATCTCGAGACCGCCCAGGCCACCGCGTGGCTGACGCGCCTGCACACGGTCACCGGCGCCCGGCGCCGACCGCGGGTACCGCTCGGCGACGCCCGGGCGGATGCGGCACCACCGATCCGGCTCGCCCTGCAGGTCGCGACCGCTCGGACGCACCACGCGGCGGGACGCCACCGCGAGGCGCTGCGCGTCCTGGACGACGCACACCGCATCGCCGCCGAGGGCGACCGGGAGCGGGACCTCATCGAGATCACGACGCTGCAGGCGCTGGCCTGCTGGGCGTCGTCCCGGCCCGACGACGCCCTGGCCACGCTGCGGGCCGCGCTGGCGATGGCCGAGCCGGAAGGCTACCTGCGCACCTTCGTCGACGAGGGACCGGCGATCGTCCCGCTGGTGGCCGCCCTGGCACGCACCGCCGGACGGGCCGACGACGACGGGGAGACAGCACCGACGGCCGGCTACCTGCAGCTGCTGACCGAGGCACTGGACCAGCAGCGCAGGGCCATGGCCGGCGGACGTCTCGCCAGCCCGCTGACCGCACGGGAGGCCCAGATCCTCCGCCTGGTCGCGGAAGGGCGGAGCAACCGGGGCATCGCCGCCGAGCTGGTCGTCACCGTGGGAACGGTCAAGACGCACCTCAACAGCCTGTACGGCAAGCTCGGCGCCCACAGCCGCACCCAGGCTCTGGCACGTGCCCGGGAGCTCGACCTCGACCTCCCGACGGCGGGACCGCATCGTCCCTAAGTCTGCCCTCAGATACATCCTTCGGTAGATCCCCCGCCGTCGAGAGCTCCGTAGCTTCGAGATCGCCGGCGTACGGCACCGTGACGGCCGCCCGGCGAGCCGACGCACGACGAGGGGATGCACCGTGAGCGACGAAGCAGTGCGCAGCGAAGCAGTGCGCAGCGAAGCAGTGAGCCGGAGGGGCCCGCACCCACCCGCGCGCCCGAGCATCGGATCGGTGGTGAGCTGGCGCTTCGCCGGGCACCTCGCCGAGATGGTGCTGGCCATGATCGCGGGCATGGTCGCGCTGGGGCTGCTGCTGGGGGCGGTGGGCGAGCCGCCCGGCTACCACGCGAGCCCGATGTACCAGTACGGGCTGATGTGCGCGGCCATGGCCGTGCCGATGGTCGCCTGGATGCGGGTGCGGGGCCATTCCTGGTCCGACGGTGCAC
>Ga0233363_1000153_pt1 | contig 34191 bp, 31 predicted proteins | sample ElkDunMinimDraft_18_FD_191534 | JGI IMG/M metagenome (GOLD analysis project Ga0233363, IMG submission 191534) | Fecal eukaryotic communites from dung pellets of Tule Elk in California, USA - Elk Dung C16 | ecosystem: Host-associated > Mammals > Digestive system > Large intestine > Fecal | place... | reverse complement strand
GAGACCGAGCCACGAGTCAGGCGGAAGCTCCGGCCGGCCGGGTACGGCCCGGTGCTCGATCGACCAGGCTCCGGGCGCGACATCCTCCCCGACCCGCGGCCAGAACGCCGCGGCAGCCTTGTTGGAGCCCTGGAACGCGATCTCCCAGCGGCCCGGAGCCGCACGGAGAACGCGCCGGGCGAGCTCACGCCCGACGCCGTGTCGCCGAGCAGCCGCGACGACGAAGAAGCTGTTGAGCACGCGCACCTGACCGTCGAGCCCGCGCACGAACGCGAAGCCCACAGGAGAGCCGTCCCACAGGGCGAGGAACCCGCACCAGGCAGGGTCGGACAGCGCTGCCGTCAGGCGCTCGCTGCGATACCGGCCCTGCGCGTCGGGCAGGGCGCCGTCGACGGCGGACATGTCGTGGCGGAACAGCAGCCAGAGCCGCTCGAGGAGCTCGTGGTCAGCGGCTGTGGTGGGTCGGACGGCCAACGACGGGGCAGTGGTTCGCGGATGCATACGCAAGAGCCTCCCGGCGCCGGGAAGGCGGGGAGGCTCACGAGCATTCTCGCACGCCCCCGCCTCCCGGGCGTGTGCGGAGCGCTCGGTGTGGACAGCGGCGGCCCGCACCCGGCGGGGCTCTTAGGATGAGAGGGCTGTGGTCCCCAACCGAGAGGTAGCCCCTGTCATGTCGGTTCGTCGCGTGGCTCTCCTGACCGCCGGCGGCTTCGCGCCCTGTCTGTCCTCCGCGGTCGGTGGCCTCATCGAGCGGTACAACGAGCTTGACCCCTCGATCGAGATCATCGCCTACCAGCACGGCTACTACGGCCTCCTGACGGGCGACAAGATCGTGGTCGACGACGAGGCTCGCCGGAAGGCGGGCATCCTCCACCGGTTCGGCGGATCGCCCATCGGCAACTCTCGCGTCAAGCTCACGAACGTGGCTGACGCCGTCAAGCGCGGCCTGGTCAAGGAGGGCGAGGACCCCCTGCACGTCGCGGCCGAACGGCTCAAGTCGGACGGCGTCGACGTGCTGCACACCATCGGCGGCGACGACACCAACACCACGGCCGCGGACCTGGCGGCCTACCTGCACGAGAACGGCTACGAGCTGACCGTCGTCGGCCTGCCCAAGACGATCGACAACGACGTCGTGCCGATCCGTCAGTCGCTGGGCGCCTGGACGGCCGCGGAGGAGACGGCCCGGTTCGCCGCGAACATCATCGGCGAGCACCGGTCCGGCCCGCGGATGCTGATCGTGCACGAGGTCATGGGCCGGCACTGCGGGTGGCTCACGGCCGCAGCCGCCCAGGAGTACCGCTCGTGGCTCGACACCCTGGAGTGGGTGCCGTCGCTCGGGCTGTCGCGCGAGCGCTGGGACGTCCACGCCGTGTTCCTGCCGGAGCTCGAGATCGACATCGACGCCGAGGCCGCGCGCCTCAAGGGGGTCATGGACTCGATCGGGAACGTCAACATCTTCCTGTCCGAGGGTGCGGGGATGCACGAGATCGTGGCCCAGATGGAGGCCGCGGGCGAGGAGGTCCCGCGGGACCCGTTCGGCCACGTCAAGCTCGACACCATCAACCCCGGGCAGTGGTTCGCCAAGCAGTTCGCGGCCAAGCTCGGTGCCGAGAAGGTCATGGTCCAGAAGTCCGGCTACTACTCGCGCGCCGCCGCGGCGAACGCCGAGGACCTGCGGCTCATCAAGTCGATGACCGACCTCGCGGTCGAGTGCGCGCTTCGCGGCGAGGCCGGCGTGATCGGTCACGACGAGGAGGACGGCGACCGGCTCAAGGCGATCGCGTTCCCGCGCATCGCGGGCGGCAAGGCGTTCGACGTGACGCAGGACTGGTTCGGCCGCCTGCTCGACGACATCGGCCAGCCGCTCGTGCCGGCCACGGCGGGCGCGCACTGACCACGGAGCTGACCGCGCCATGAGCACTGCAGTCGAGACACCGGGCGATGCGCCGCACGGGCTGGACCACTTCCGGACCCTCAGCGCGCTGCAACAGCCGGTCTGGCCGGACGCGGAGGCGCTCGCGGCCGTGACCGGGCGGCTGTCTGCGGCGGCGCCGCTCGTGGTGCCCGGTGAGGTCGACACGCTCAGGGAACGCCTCGCCGCGGCGAGCCGCGGCGAGGCGTTCCTGCTCCAGGGCGGCGACTGTGCCGAGAGCTTCGCGGACGCCAACGCGAGCCGGATCCGGAACAAGATCCGCACCATCCTCCAGATGGCCGTGGTGCTCACGCACGGCGCCAGCACTCCCGTCGTCAAGATGGGGCGTCTGGCCGGCCAGTACGCCAAGCCGCGCTCGTCGGACGTCGAGACGCGCGACGGCGTCACGCTGCCGGCCTACCGGGGCGACATGATCAACGGCCACGCCTTCACGCCGGAGTCGCGCACCCCCGACCCGACGCGTCTCGAGCAGGCGTACCGCATCTCGGCCGCGACCGCGAACGTCGTCCGGGCGTTCACGAAGGGCGGCTTCGCGGACCTGCGCCAGGTGCACGAGTGGAACCGCGGCTTCATGCGGAACCCCACGTATGCGCGCTACGAGCGCACGGCCTCCGAGATCGACCGGGCCATCCGCTTCATGGAGGCGTGCGGCGCGGACTTCGACGCCCTGCGCACCGTCGAGTTCTTCTTCAGCCACGAGGCGCTCGTCCTCGACTACGAGCGTGCCCTGACCCGGGTCGACGCCCACTCGGGAGACGCCTACGACACCTCGGCGCACTTCCTGTGGGTCGGTGAGCGCACGCGCCGGCTCGACGGCGCCCACGTCGACTTCCTGTCCCGGGTCGTGAACCCGGTGGGCGTCAAGCTCGGCCCGACGACGACGCCCGACGACGCCGTCGCGCTCGCCGAGAAGCTCAACCCCGAGAACCAGGCGGGCCGGCTGACCTTCATCACCCGGATGGGCGCCGGCACGGTGCGCGACGTGCTCCCGGCCGTCGTCGAGAAGGTCACGGCCTCGGGTGCGGTCGTGACCTGGGTGACCGACCCGATGCACGGCAACACGATCACGTCGGCCAGCGGCTACAAGACCCGGCGGTTCGCGGACGTGCTGGACGAGGTCACGGGGTTCTTCGAGGTGCACCGCGAGCTCGGGACGGTACCGGGCGGGCTGCACATGGAGCTCACGGGCGACGACGTGACCGAGGTCCTCGGAGGCAGCGAGGAGATCTCCGACGAGGGCCTCGCCCTGCGGTACGAGACGCTGGTCGACCCGCGCCTGAACCACCAGCAGTCGCTCGAGATGGCGTTCCAGGTGGCCGAGATGCTCACCAGATGGTGAGCGTGACGGTGCTGCCCTCGGGCGCCTCGCCCTCGACGTCCTGGAAGCGGACGGTGTCGAGCAGGCCGCCCAGGTACTTGTTCTCGTCGACCACGAACCCGGCCGCCTCGAGCGCCTCGCGGGCCTGAGCGGTCTTCATCCCGACGACGTTCGGCACGTCGACGATCGGCGGCCCGGCCGACATCGTGAGGGTCACCGTGTCGGTCCGGTGCGCCTGCGCGCCCTCCTCAGGGCTCTGCCGGAGCACCTGGCCCTTCGGGACCTCGCGCGAGTGCTCGGGCTTGGCCAGCTCGACCTTCAGACCGACGCTCTCGAGGTCGTCGATCGCCGCCTGCTTCTCCTTGCCGACCTGCTGCGGGACGGTCACCGGCGCCGGACCGTCGGAGACGGTCAGCGTCACTTCCGTGTTGTGCTGCACCTGGGTGCCCTCGTCGGCGGAGACCGCCATGACCGTCCCGCGCGGCACCTCGTCGTCGTGCTCGAGCCACGCCGTGCCCACGGTGAACCCCGCGTCGCGCAGTGTGCCCGACGCCTCGGCCTCCGTGGCGCCGACCAGACCCTGGGGGACCGTCAGCATGAGGACGCCGAGCGAGACGACGAGCTCGACCTGCCCGTCGTCGCGCACCCGCTCGCCGGGAGCCGGCTCGGACGCGATCACCTCGCCCACGGGCACCTCGTCGTCGTGCGCGGTCGTGGTGGTGCTGTCGAGCGCGGCGGCGTCGAGGACCTCGCGCGCCTCGGTCAGCGGGACGCCGACCACGCCCGTGGGGACGCGCGTCCATGCACCCGGTCCGTCCTGGAACCACCACCACGTGCCCGTGGCCCCGCCTCCGCAGACGAGCGCCACGGCCGCGACCCAGGCGATCACGCGGCGTCCCGTGCTGAGGCGCCGGACGCCCGGAGCGCCCGACTCGCCCTGAGCGCCGGACGAGCCACCCGGCAGGGGAGCGGTGGTCTCCTCGACGAGCCGCTCCGTGTGCTCGTCGCCCGACCCGTCGTCGAGGGGCAGAGAGACGACCTGCAGTGCCGCCGCCGGGATCTGGTCGAGCCCGGACCCGTCGTCGTCCTCGTCCTCGGCTCCTGGTACGGCTGCGTGCTCACCGTCGTCCAGGTCGTCCCGGCCGCGCTCGGCGCCGTCGGGAAGGTCGGGCGACCCGGCTGAGGCATCGCCCAGCTGCGGGACCGGTTCGAGCGACTCCCCGGTGGCGGGCGTGACCGGGGAGACCGGCACGGCCGGCGCCGGGGCACGCCGTTCGAGGACGTCGTCGCCGAGTCCCGCACGCACGCGCTGGAGCGCGGCAAGCGCCTCTGCGGCGTCGGTCGGCCGCAGGGCGGCGTCGCGAGCACAGAACGAGGCGACCAGCTCGTCGACCTCGGCTGGCAGCCAGTCGACCCGCGCCGAGGGCGGCGGGACGTCGTCGTGCACGTGGTGGAACGCGACCTGGATGGGCGTCTCGCCCGGGTAGGGCAGCGCACCGGTGAGCATCTCGTAGGCCAGGACGCCGACGGCGTACACGTCGGTACGTGCGTCGCAGCGGCCGGTGGAGATGACCTCGGGTGCGAGGTAGGCGACGGTGCCGAGGATGGTTCCCGTCGTCGTCGACGTGACCTCCGTGACGGCCCGCGCCAGCCCGAAGTCCGCGACCTTGACGTGCTCGCCGTCGGTCGTGATGAGCACGTTCTCCGGCTTGACGTCGCGGTGGACCAGGCCCTTGCGGTGCGCGGCCGCGAGCGCGGCCAGCACCTGCGTGAGCACGTCGAAGGTGCGGGCGACCGTGAGCGTGCCGGCGCGGCGCAGCTCACGGCGCAGGTTCGAGCCCGGGACGTACTCCATCGTGAGGTAGCTGGTGTCGCCGTCGAGGCCTTGGTCGTAGACGGCGACGACGCCGGGGTGGGTCAGGCGTGCGGCTGCGCGCGCCTCACGGCGGAAGCGGGAGACGAAGCTCGCGCCGTCGACGCCGTCCGCGAGGTGGGGGTGCATGATCTTGACCGCGACGTCGCGGTCGAGCCGGCGGTCGGTCGCCAGGTACACGGTGGCCATGCCTCCGCGGGCGATGCGCGAGACGATCTCGTACCGCCCGTCGACCAGGCGGCCGAGAAGCGGGTCGGTCGTCACCATGGCCACAGGGCCGAGTCTAGGTGGCGGCCGTACTCTTGACCGGTGAACGACACCCTTGACCCTGGTCTCGACGAGCTGGTCGGCTCCTGGCTGACCCTTCCCGACGTCGCCGAAGCGCTGGGACTGGACGTCGGCAAGGTGCGCCGCCTCGTGGCCGAGCGGCACCTCGTCGGCATCAAGCGCGGCCCGCGCACCACCTTCCAGGTCCCCGCCGCGTTCCTCGTGCCGCGCGAGACGCCGCGCGACGCGGACGACGCGGGCGACGACCCCGACGAGCGTCCTGGACACCTCGACGTCCTCGCGGCCGTGCGTGGCACGGTGCTGGTGCTCGGCGACGCCGGCTTCAGCGACCGGGAGATCCTGCGCTGGATGTTCCAGGTCGACCCGTCGATCGGCCAGGCGCCGATCGAGGCGTTGCGTGCGGGCCGCAAGGCCGAGGTGCGGCGGGTGGCGCAGAGCCTCGCCTGACCTTTCCCGGGTCGCTCAGGCCGCCCGGTCGACGGCGGCGCGGGCAAGGTCGGTGAGCATCGAGCGGCCCGGCTCGGCGAGCGGCGTCCCCGCGAGCGTCTCGAGCGCCGTGGCGGCCAGGTCGTCGATCACGGACTCCACCCCGGCGAGGGCGCCCGACGCCACGATGGCGCTCCGCAGCGCCGCCACGGCGTCGGCGTCGAGCGCGGGATCGCCCAGGCGGGCGGAGACGAGCTCGCGCACGTGCGCGTCCGCGCCGGCCATGGTCCGCGCCATGAGCACGGTGCGCTTGCCCTCGCGCAGGTCGTCGCCGGCCGGCTTGCCGGTCACCTCGGGGTCGCCGAAGACGCCGAGCACGTCGTCGCGCAGCTGGAACGCCTCGCCGAGCGGGAGCCCGACCGCACGGATCGCGGCGACCTGCTCCTGGTCCGCGCCCGCGAGGACGGCACCGAGCGCGAGCGGGTGCTCGACCGAGTAGCGCGCGGACTTGGCCCGGATGACCGTGCGGGCACGTGCCTCGTCGGCCGCCGGGTCGAGCCCCCACGGCTCGGCCTGGACCAGCACGTCGAGGTACTGCCCGACGATCACCTCGGTCTGCATCTCGTCGAACAGGGCGCGAGCCGAGGCGACGACGGTGATCGGCAGCGGCTCGAGCGCCTCGCGCAGCTCGCGCTGGCAGCCGACGAGGCACAGGTCGCCCAGCAGGATCGCCGCAGAGGTGCCGAACCGCGCCGGCTCACCTGCCCATCCGGCGTCCGCGTGCCGCGCCTCGAACGCCCGGTGCGCGGTCGGCTTGCCACGGCGTGTGTCGGAGGCGTCCATGACGTCGTCGTGCAGCAGGGCGGCCCCCTGGAAGAGCTCGAGCGCGGCACCGGCCCGCACGACGGCCGTCCTGGTCGGTCCGTCGGCCGACCCGCCGTGCGCGCGGTAGGACCAGTAGCAGAACGCGGCGCGCAGCCGCTTGCCGCCCTGGACGAGCGCGGCGACCTGGTCGGTCAGCGCCGTGGCAGGTGGGCCGACGGACGCGACCTCGTCACCGAGCTGGTCGAGATGACGCTGCAGCGCCTGGTCGACGTCGTGGCGGAGGTTTTCGAGGTCCACGAGGGCGGTCGCGCTGGGCATGGCTGCAAGCCTAGGCCGACTGTGGCCCCGCAGCGGCGGGACGCTCCGGTCAGTCCTTGACCAGGACGGAGCCGCTCACCGTCACCAGGCGCCGGTCGCCGTCGTCGAGGACGCCGACGATCACGGACTCGACGAGCGGCTGCTTGCGGCGCTCGGCGGTGCGGGTGTAGGCCCTCTGCACGGTGAGGCCGGACCGGCCGTCCGTCTCGGACTGCTCGAACCCCGCCTTGCGCAGCCGTTTGCCGAACTGCTCCACGACCTGACGGGCGGTGCTCGGAGTGGTGAGGTTGAGGGTGATCTCGGTCAGCGGACCTTGGGCAGCAGGCCGGGCCGAGCTCGCCAGGACCGTCGCGTCGTCGGGCGCTCGCAGCAGGCTCATCGGGAAGCCGGGCGCGTAGCGGCCTACCGCGGTGGCGGGATCGAAGGTGGGCAGCGCGGTGATCTCGGACGCCGACGGCGAGGCGGACGACCCGTGGGTGGGCGTTCCCGCGCCCGGCACGCCCGGCCAGGTACCGCACCCCGTGACCGCGACGGCCACCACGACGCTCAGGGCCGCGGCGGCGAGGGGACGGGTCGGACGCACGGGGACCACGGTAGCGGCCGTCGTCGTGGCGCTCGTCGCCGTCCGGCGCAGGCACGCGGCGACCTGTGCGCGAGCCTGCCCCCAGCGGGCCGTTGCCCACAGCACCGCTCGCGGCGGCGTCCGGTGCCGTCGCGTTGCGCTGTGATCCACGCATGACCACGACGGGCTTCGCCTCCTCACCGACCATCCGGCTGCGCTCCGCGCGCGACGTGCTCGCCGCCATCCCGCACCTTCTCGGCTACCGGCCGGCCGAGTGCGTGGTGGTGGCGGGCGTGACGGGTCGCGGGCGGCTGGGGCCGCTCGTGCACGTCACGCTCGCCGACCTGCCGATCGCGGGCGCGGGCCGCAGGCACACGGTTGCCCAGCGCGTCGGCGCTGCCGGGGCGACGAGCGCCGTTGTCGGCGTCTACACCGAGCGTGCGGAAGCCACCGTGCGGGCCCTGGTGGACCCGCTGCTCGCCGACCTCGAGGCTGCGGTCGGTGACGTCGACGCGTGGCTCGTGACGGCCGAGGGGTTCCGCGGCCTGGACTGTGCCGACCCGGCGTGCTGCCCGCCGGGCGGCCATCCGCGCGTGGACCTGGACGCCGGAGCGGTGGGCGCGGCGTTCGTGCTGTCGGGCAGCAGCGTCGCGCGGACGGCGGAAGAAGCGTTCGACATCCCGCGCGCGCCACGGGCCGCGCGCGATCTCGCCGGCCGCGCCGCCCGTCGGTCGGAGCGCGCGGGTCAGGCCGCGCGCTCCGACGTCGGCACGCGCCGCGAGTGGGAGCACGACGGGCTCTCGGTCTGGCGTGACGCGGTCCGGCACGCCGCGACCGAGCGGGAGCTCGCCACCGCCGAGGAAGACACCGCCGGGGAAGTCACCGTGCCGGGTCGGGTTCCCCTCCCGCCGGCGTCGCTCGGCCGGCTCGCCGCGTCCCTCGCCGCGACGATCGTGCGGGACGCCGTGCTGATGGACATCGTCGCGCAGGCATGCCCGGCGGACGGCGGCGGCCGTGCGCCGTGGGAGCCCGGACCCGACCTCGACCAGCAGGCGGCAGAGGCGTGCGGACGCCTGCTGGATCCCAGCTTCGCCGTCTTCCCCGACAAGGTCGCCACGTCGGTCGTCCGTGCGGTGCTCGAGGCCACCGTGGCCCACGCACCGCGGCGGTTGCAGCCCGCGCCGCTCACGCTCCTGGCGCTCGTCGCGTGGTGGCGGGGCGAGGGCGGGCTCGCGGGTGCTCGGGTCCGCGCGGCCCTCGAGATCGACGACGGGTATCGGCTGGCCGTGCTCGTGCAAGACATCCTTGCCGCGGGGATACCGCCGGGATGGGTTGGGCGGTCGTGGGCCGAAGGGGTCAGGTAGCGTGCCCTCATGTCGATCGTCGTGGGACACCTCAGCACGCCGGAAGGGCAGGAGGCGCTCACCACCGCCGTGACCGAGGCTCGGCAGCGCAACGTCGACCTCATCGTGGTCGTGACGTCCCGGGAGGACGACGACGGTGCGCAGGCGGCCGCCGTCGCAGCGCTCGAGGCGCGCCTGGCCGACGCCGGTATCGAGCACAAGATCGTCCCCGGCACGGGGGACCTCGCCGAGGACCTGGTGCGCACGGCCGGCGAGTCCGGTGCCGAGCTCATCGTGATCGGCCTGCGGCGCCGTAGCCCTGTGGGCAAGCTCATCCTGGGCTCGGGCGCGCAGCGCATCCTGCTCGAGGCGCCGTGCCCGGTCCTCGCGGTCAAGCCCTGATCACGGGAATCTTCGGGTCGCCGCGGACGTTCTCACAGGACCGGCCAGCCTGCGCCGGCCGACGGCACGCCAACCGTCATGGCGCACGGCGCCACGACGATGCGGGTGCCGCCGGTACAATATCGGTGTCCGCTCGAGCCTCGACGGTCTGAGTCCCTGGCCCTGACGGCGGAGCACCGCCCCCATGATTGCCGAAAGGTCGGTTTGTGGCGTCCTCAATGCAGAACACCGCACTTCCCCGCGAGTTCGAGCACCCTGCCCTGCAGGAGCTGCTTTCCCTCGGAACTGCTGCTGGCCGCGTCGACGCGGAGCGTTTCCGGTCGGCGTGCGAGAACGCTGCAGTGAGTGACCCCAAGCGCCTCAAGGCGGTGCTGCGCGCCCTCGCCACGGCAGGTATCGAGGTCGCCGTCCCGGTGGCGACCAAGGTCGCCGCCGCGACCACGAGCCGGTCGACCGCCACGCGTGCCAAGGCCACCGCGACGTCGGCGAAGGCCGCCTCGGCCAAGAGCGCGTCGGCGAAGTCCACCGGTGCTGCCACGGCGACCGGGTCCGACGGTGCCGAGCCCGCCGACGGCGCGGCGAAGAGCACGACGAAGCCCGCGACGCGCACCAAGGCCACCGCCGCCAAGAGCACCAAGGCGGCCAAGACGGCAGGCAAGACGACCAAGGCCAAGGACGACGACGAGCTGGGCGACGACGAGGTCGTGCTCGAGGACGTCGAGCTGGAGGCCGTCGAGGACGTGGCGGTCGAGGCCGACACGGCCGAGGGGACTGCCGCAGAGCCCGAGACCGACGCCGAGGCGGAGACCGTCGAAGGCGCCAAGCCTGCCGTCGCCGCCAAGGAGGAGGACACCGGTTTCGTCGTCTCCGACACCGACGACGAGGACCAGCCGGCCCAGCAGGTCGTGACCGCCGGTGCCACCGCGGACCCGGTCAAGGACTACCTCAAGCAGATCGGCAAGGTCGCGCTCCTCAACGCCGAGCAGGAGGTCGAGCTCGCCAAGCGCATCGAGGCCGGCCTGTTCGCCGAGGAGCGACTTGCGAGCCCGCCGTTCGGCCCCGCCTGGGACAAGACGAAGGCGAGCCAGCCCGAGCGCCGGATGTACCGCGACCTGCAGTGGATCGCGCACGACGGCAAGCGGGCCAAGAACCACCTGCTCGAGGCGAACCTGCGACTGGTCGTGTCCCTCGCGAAGCGGTACACCGGCCGCGGCATGTTGTTCCTGGACCTGATCCAGGAGGGCAACCTCGGTCTGATCCGTGCGGTCGAGAAGTTCGACTACACCAAGGGCTACAAGTTCTCGACGTACGCCACCTGGTGGATCCGCCAGGCGATCACGCGTGCCATGGCCGACCAGGCGCGCACCATCCGCATCCCGGTGCACATGGTCGAGGTCATCAACAAGCTGGCCCGCGTCCAGCGCCAGATGCTTCAGGACCTGGGCCGCGAGCCCACGCCGGAGGAGCTGGCCAAGGAGCTCGACATGACGCCTGAGAAGGTCGTCGAGGTCCAGAAGTACGGCCGCGAGCCCATCTCCCTGTCGACGCCGCTCGGCGAGGACGGCGACAGCGAGTTCGGCGACCTGATCGAGGACTCCGAGGCTGTCGTGCCGGCCGACGCCGTGTCGTTCACGCTCCTGCAGGAGCAGCTGCACCAGGTGCTCGACACGCTCTCCGAGCGCGAGGCAGGTGTGGTCTCCATGCGGTTCGGCCTGCAGGACGGCCAGCCCAAGACACTCGACGAGATCGGCAAGGTCTACGGCGTCACGCGTGAGCGCATCCGCCAGATTGAGTCCAAGACGATGTCGAAGCTGCGCCACCCGTCACGCTCGCAGGTCCTGCGCGACTACCTCGACTGACAGGCCGCCTCACCGCCACAGCTCACCACGATGCCCGCCCGGCTCCCGCCGCGGCGGGCATCGTCGTGTTCGCCGTCAGCTTGCGGTCAAAACGACCGACGACGGTTGCCCCGGTTGCGGGTCGCGGAGTGGTGGTGTGCGGTGTCCGTACCGGACGAAAGAGGTGACAACGGTGTCTCTCGCGCGCAACCGCTCCTCGCTCGGAGGAACTCGTCGGATCGTGGCCGTGCTCACGGCGCTCGCGACCGTCGGCGTCCTCGCCGTGGCCGTTCAGGCTCCCGCGGCGTCGGCGCCGCCACCGGACGACTCCGGCTGGCCCGTGACGGACGCGCGTCTGCCCACGCCCTGGACCGACGAGGTGACGCCCGACAACGCCTTGCCGGAGTACCCGCGCCCGCAGCTCGAGCGGGACCGGTGGCTCAACCTCAACGGCCTGTGGCAGTTCGCCGGCGCGGCCGAGGGCGAGGCGCCGCCCTTCGGCAGACCTCTTCCGGAGCGGATCCTGGTCCCGTACCCGACCGAGTCGGAGCTGTCGGGGATCGACCGGCACGAGGACCACATGTGGTACCGGCGCACGTTCGAGGTGCCGCGGTCGTGGCGCACCCACGAGCAGCGGGTGGTGCTGCACTTCGGCGCGGTCGACTACGACGCCACGGTGTGGGTCAACGGTGAGCGGGTGGCACAGCACACCGGGGGCTACGGCCGCTTCTCCGCGGACGTCACCGACGCCCTGCGCCGCTCCGGGTCCCAGGAGGTCGTCGTCGGCGTGACGGACCGCACCGACGCGACCTGGCAGCCGGTGGGCAAGCAGCGCAACGTGCCCGACCGCGGCATCTTCTACGAGGGCGCGTCCGGCATCTGGCAGACGGTGTGGGCCGAGCCGGTCGCCCCCGCCCACGTCGCCCGCCTCCGGATGGTGCCCGACGTCGACTCGTCGACGCTCGCGCTGACCGTCGAGGGCGGGGGAGACGCCGACGGGCACCGGGTCGAGGTCGTCGTACGGGACGGCCGGCGTCCGGTGAGCCGGGTGACCGGCATGGTCGGCGAGCAGCTCGAGGTGCCCGTGCCGGACGCGCGGCTGTGGTCGCCCGACGACCCGTTCCTCTACGACCTCCAGGTGCGCCTGCGCGACGGCAGGCGCGTCGTCGACGTCGTGGACTCGTACTTCGGGATGCGCGAGATCGGTATCGCGCCGGGGGAGGACGGCCGCAACCGCATCACGCTCAACGGTGAGGTCCTGTTCCTGATGTCGACGCTCGACCAGGGCTACTGGCCCGACGGGATCTACACCGCGCCGACGGACGAGGCCCTGGCGTTCGACCTGGAGCAGCACAAGGAGCTCGGCTTCAACACGGTCCGCAAGCACATCAAGGTCGAGCCCGACCGGTGGTTCTACCACGCCGACCGGCTCGGCCTGCTGGTGTGGCAGGACATGCCGTCGATGCGGCTCGGACGCCCGCCCGTCGAGGCCCAGCAGCAGTTCGAGCGCGAGCTGCACGAGATGGTCGACCAGCACTCGAGCTGGACGTCGGTGGTCGGCTGGGTCCCGTTCAACGAGGGCTGGGGCGAGTGGGACCGCGAGGCGACCGGGCGGATCGCGCGCGAGGTGAAGGCGCAGGACGCCTCGCGGCTCGTCAACGCGCACAGCGGCGTGAACTGCTGCGACTCGCTCGGCGACAGCGGCGAGGGCGACATCATCGACTGGCACCAGTACGTGGGCCCGGCGACCCCCGTCCCCGATGCCACGCGCGCCTCGATCGACGGCGAGCACGGCGGGTTCGGCCTCGAGATCGAGGGCCACATGTGGTTCGGCGAGGGCCACGCCTATGAGATGACGCCGGACTCGGCGGCCCTGACGCGGCGCTACGTCGAGAACCAGCGCGATGTGCTCACGGCCGCGCAGCAGTGCGGGATCGGCGGTGCGATCTATACGCAGATCACCGACGTCGAGCACGAGGTCAACGGCTTCTTCACGTACGACCGGCAGGTCGAGAAGATGGACTTCGCGCAGGTCCGTGCCGTCAACGAGGCGATCATCCGCAACGCCGACGGCACCGGCGGCGAGCTACCCGACCCCGGACCCGGCACCCCTGGGCTCACCGGGCTCGGCTACTGGCCGCTCGACGAGGGCACCGGCACGGTGGCGTCCGACGCCGCCGGCGACGCGGACCTCATGCTCCGGGAGGGTGCGAGCTGGGTCCCGGGGCGGTCGGGGCAGGCGCTGCAGCTCGACGGCGTCGGGGGGCACGCCGAGACGGCCGGGCCCGTCCTCGACACCTCGGAGAACTTCACCGTGTCGGCGTGGGTACGCCTGGACCGGCTCGACGGGTGGCGCACCGCGGTCGGTCAGGACGGACCCGTCATGTCGGCGTTCTTCCTGCAGAAGCGCGGGGACAACGACCGGTTCGCCTTCTCCACCGCGGGCGGGCGCGTCGAGTCGACGTTCGTGCCGGAGACCGGGCGGTGGTACCACCTGACCGGTGTCCGTGACGGTGCGACCCATTCGCTGTACGTCGACGGCGTGCTGCAGGGCTCGATGTCGCAGTGCCTCAACCCGGGCTCCGAAGGTCCGCTGACCGTGGGGCGGGCGCGCTTCAACAGCGGCGACGTGGACTTCTGGCCGGGTGCGGTGGACGAGGTCCGGGTCTGGGACCGTGCGCTGACGGCCGCGGAGGTGGCCACGCTCGCCACGGAGTGACCGGGTCACACCTCGCTCACCGCTGCGGCGCCGCGCCGCAGCACGAGGACGAGGGCACCCGCGACGAAGTAGTCCTGGTCGCTGTTGGCACGCGTCTCGCGCACCCCACGGCGAAGGTCCTCGACGGCGCGCTCGAGGTCGGCGAGGGCCGCGGCGTCGACCCCGTCGCGCCCGAGCGTCTCCAGCACGGCCGCGAACGCTCGCAGCGCCCTCGCGGCCGGTGGCCGCAGCGCCTGCCCGAGCGCGACGTCGTCCCGGTCGCGGGTCTCCCACTCGGCCACGAGCCGCGTGGTCTCGTCGACGACCGAGGCCGCGATCCCGAGCGCCCCGGCCCGCCGCACCTGCGACGTCGCCCAGTCACGGTAGCGGCGGGCCTTGCGGTTGGCGCGGACGGCCTCCTTGCTCCGTGCGACCGCCTCCCGGGCCTCTGCCCGCGCCGGCTCGATGGCACGGCGCCGCTCGGCCCACTCATCCTGGGACGGCGGCACGTCCAGCTCGAGCCCTCCGGACAAGAGCTCGAGCTGCTCCACCAGGACGTCGCGGAGCCGGTCGAGCGTCATCTCTGACGGCGTCAGCGGCAGCGGAGGGAACAGGAGGTTCACTGCCACGCCGACGGCGGCCCCCACCACCACGAGCCCGGCGTACGCCCCGACGAACGCTGCAGGGTCGGACGTGCCCAGGATGAGCACGAAGAGCGCCGCCGTCACCGCCCAGCTCCCCATCTCGCCCAGCGGACGCCAGCCTGTGAACAGGAGCGCCAGCCCGACGGTGATCGCGATGGCCGGAGCTCCCGGGTCGAGCACCAGGTCGACCACGCGTGCCACGGCGGCCCCGATCAGGATCGCGGCCGTCGCCTGGGCCGACGTGCGCGCCGATCGGGCGAGCGTGCCGGTCGTGGCGACCACGGCACCCAGCGGGGCGTAGTACGGGTAGTCGGACAACGGTTCCGGCGCGAGCAGGCCGATGAACCACGCGAGCGCCGCCGCGACGGCCCCCTTGAGCGCCATCGCCCACGAGGGGTGCAGGACCCACAGCCGGTACGCGCCCTGCGCCAGGATTCCGGCACGGGAGCGGCGGGCTTGGTCGAGCACGTCGGCGATTCGCTGATCCACGCCGGACACCGTACGTGGCATGGCGCGCCGTCACCGGACCGTCGGCACGGAGCGGAGCATCCTGGCGCTCCACGACCTGACGGCCGCCTTCCGGAGCAGCAATGAGGCAGCGATGAGGGCAGCAGTGGAGGCCGCCGCAGGAGCGCCTTCCGGGATCGCGCACCGGGATGAGCCTGCGATCAGGCGAGGGGCTCGCCCGCCCGCCTGATCGAGAAAGGGGGTGTTCCGACGCGCGCCCGTATGGCAGCGTGTGCGCCGTGACGGTCTCGACGCGGCTGCGCCGCATCCTCGCACTCGTGCTCGCCCTCCTCGTGGCGAGCGGTTTCCTGGTTGCTCCGGCCGCGGCGTCCGGCTGGTCGCTCAAGGCCTCGGGCAGCGGCACGATCACCACGGCCCAGAGCAGGACGCTGTCGGTCAGCTACACGCGCGACGGACGAGCCGTCGCCCGCGCGACCGTCCAGCTTCAGCGCAAGGTCGGTACCGAGTGGGTCGCCGTCACGAACGTGACCACCGGCCCGGGCGGGCGCGCGACGGCGCGGGTGGCGCCCAACAACTCGCAGGTCTACCGCTTCCGGACGGCACGGGCCGTGAGCAACCAGCTCACGGTCACGGTCGTCCCGGCGACGTTCACGATCTCGGGCTCGGGCTCAGGTCACGGCGTGGGCATGTCCCAGTGGGGCGCGTACCGGATGGCCCGCACCGGCAGCACCGCGAAGCAGATCCTCGAGTACTACTACCAGGGCGCCGCGGTCAGCACCGCGACGCGCGCGGCCACCAGCCTGTCCAACGACGCCGTCGCGACGATCAAGGTGCAGGTGCTCGGTCCGCCGTCCGACTCCCGGACCACCACGCGGCTCTCGGTCGGCTCGGGGGCGTGGCGGCTGCGGAACGCGGCCGGGACGCAGGTCGCGACGGGTCGCGCCAGCCAGCCGGTCACCATCGGCGTGACGTCGACGGGCGTCAAGGCGACGTTCACGAGCTCGTCGGGCACGGTCACCAAGTCCAGCTCGACGCTCTACTTCGAGTGGACCGGTACGCGGTACTACCAGACGTCCGGCACCAAGGCGGTGGCGTCGGTGCTCGGTGCGCAGGGCACCTACCGGAACGGCCGCCTCGAGGTGAAGAAGGTGTCGGGACGGCCGAACGTCGTCAACCAGGTGGTCCTCAACACCGAGTACCTCTACGGTCTCGACGAGATGCCCTCGGGCTGGGGTACGTCGTCCAACGGTGGCGCTGCGGCCCTGCAGGCGCAGGCCGTCGCCGCGCGGACGTACGCCATCACCGAGAAGACGAGCAAGGGCCTGCAGCCGGCGTGCGGCTGCCACGTCTACGACGACACGCGCAGCCAGAACTACACCGGCTGGCGCAAGCAGGGCGGGAGCTACGGGAGCACGTGGGTCGCGGCGGTGAATGCGACCGTGCAGGCGACCACGGTGTCCGTCCTGCGCGAGCCGGCTGCGATCGGCTCGGGATTCGCCGAGACGCCGTACTTCGCGTCGTCGGGCAAGGGCACCTCGACGCTCACGGGCACCGCGAACAACAGCGACGCCTTCGGTACGGCCGCGGTGCCGTACCTGGTCCACAAGCCCGACCCGTACTCGGCGGCCGCGCCCGGGAACCCCTACGTCTCGTGGAGCGACTCGATCACGCAGGTTCAGGCCCAGCGGATCTTCGGGCTCTCGGCCGTCCGGTCGATCGCTGTGACCAGCCGGTTCTCGAGCGGCCAGCTGCACACCGTGACGGCGACGGCGCCGAACGGGGCCAGGGTCGCGCGGACCAAGACCGCCGAGGGCTGGCGGACGGCGCTCGGGCTCACCGGTTCCTGGGTGGTGTCGTTCCGCGGCCGCTGAGCCGTGAGACGTCGCGAGCCCCGCACCTCGAAAGGTGCGGGGCTCGCGGATGCCTGAGGGGGTGCGGTCAGCGCGCGCCGTGCTCGGCGTGCAGACGGTCGGTCTCGTCCTGGACGTGGGTGGCGACGCCGGCGAAGGCGTCTCCGTGCGCGCGGGCGTGGTGGCCGCAGAAGAGGAGCTCTCCGACGGGCAGGACCACGCGCACATAGGCCTGTGCGCCGCAGCGGTCGCAGCGGTCGGCAGCGGTGAGAGGTTCTGTCGTCATGGTGGTCACATCATCATCCAACCACCAGGCGCTGCGAACCTTTCCACGGAACCGGTGCGGTTCGCTCCCGGCATAGCGATCACGATCACACGGTGTGCGCACTGGCGCGGGATGCCGGTCGCCGGAGCGCCTGCGCCGGCGTGTCCCCGGCAGCGTCTACCCTCGTTCCCGTGACAGCCACGTCCGAGTCCGGGTACACCGCACGCCACTTGTCCGTCCTCGAAGGGCTGGAGGCGGTGCGCAAGCGGCCGGGCATGTACATCGGGTCGACGGACTCGCGCGGCCTGATGCACTGCCTGTGGGAGATCATCGACAACTCGGTCGACGAGGCCCTCGGCGGGCACGCCTCCGCGATCCGCGTCGTCCTCCACGCCGACGCGTCGGTCACGGTCGAGGACGACGGCCGCGGCATCCCGGTCGACCTCGAGCCGAAGACCGGCCTGTCGGGCGTCGAGGTCGTCTTCACCAAGCTGCACGCCGGCGGCAAGTTCGGCGGTGGCTCGTACACGGCGTCGGGTGGCCTGCACGGCGTCGGGGCGTCGGTCGTCAACGCGCTCTCGGCGCGGCTCGACGTCGAGGTCGACCGCGGCGGCAAGACGCACCGGATGACGTTCCACCGGGGCGAGCCGGGCGTCTTCGACGACCCGCGGACCGGACCGAGCCCCGAGGCGCCGTTCACCCCGTTCATCGACCACAGCGAGCTGACGGTCGTGGGCAAGGTCCCGCGCGGGCGGACGGGCACGCGCGTGCGCTACTGGGCCGACCGACAGGTCTTCCCCAAGTCGGCGGTGTTCAGCTACGACGAGCTCGTCACGCGTGCACGGCAGACCACCTTCCTCGTGCCCGGGCTCGAGATCTCGGTGCGCGACGAGCGCGGGCTTCCCGGCACGCCGGGCGCGGACGGCCCGCACGAGGAGGTCTTCAAGCACACCGGCGGCGCCGTCGACTTCGTCGACTTCCTGGCTCCGGACTCGCCGGTCACCGGCACGTGGGAGCTGAAGGGTTCGGGGACGTTCAAGGAGACCGTGCCCGTGCTCGACTCGCGCGGGCACATGTCACCGCAGGAGGTCACGCGGGAGTGCGAGGTCGACATCGCGCTGCGCTGGGGTGCCGGGTACGACACCGAGGTGCGGTCGTTCGTCAACATCATCGCGACCCCCAAGGGCGGCGCCCACCTGAGCGGGTTCGAGCAAGGGCTGCTCAAGACGATCCGCAAGCACGTCGAGGCCAACGCGCGCCGTCTCAAGGTCTCGACGAAGGACTCGGCCGAGCGGATCGAGAAGGACGACGCGCTCGCGGGCCTCACCGCCGTGGTCACCGTGCGCCTGGCCGAGCCGCAGTTCGAGGGCCAGACCAAGGAGGTGCTCGGCACGGCTCCGGTGCGCGGCATCGTCGCACGGGTGGTCGAGAAGGAGCTCGGGGCGCTGTTCACGTCGAGCAAGCGTGACGACAAGGCGCAGGCCTCGCTCCTGCTCGACAAGGTCGTCGCGGAGATGCGGGCGCGTGTCACGGCACGCAAGCAGAAGGAGATCTCGCGCCGCAAGAACGCGCTCGAGACCTCGTCGCTCCCGGCCAAGCTGGCCGACTGCCGCAGCGACGACGTCGAGCGCAGCGAGCTGTTCATCGTCGAGGGTGACAGCGCGCTCGGGACGGCCAAGCTGGCGCGCTCCTCGGACTTCCAGGCGCTGCTGCCGATCCGCGGCAAGATCCTCAACGTCCAGAAGGCGTCGATCAGCGACATGCTGCGCAACGCCGAGTGCGCCGCGATCATCCAGGTGATCGGTGCCGGGTCGGGCAGGTCGTTCGATCTCGACGCCGCGCGCTACGGCAAGATCGTGCTGATGACGGACGCCGACGTCGACGGCGCGCACATCCGCACGCTGCTGCTGACGTTGTTCTACCGGTACATGCGGCCGCTGGTCGAGGGCGGTCGCGTCTTCGCGGCGGTGCCGCCGCTGCACCGCATCGAGGTGCTGGGCAGCGGCAAGCGCAAGAACGAGTACATCTACACGTACTCGGAAGCGGAGCTGCAGACGACGCTGCGCCGGCTCGACCGCGCCGGGCGGCGGTACAAGGACGACATCCAGCGGTACAAGGGTCTGGGCGAGATGGACGCCGACCAGCTCGCCGAGACCACCATGGACCCGCGCCATCGGACGCTGCGCCGCGTGACGGTGCAGCACGCGGAGGCCGCCGAGCGCGTCTTCGAGCTGCTCATGGGCACCGACGTGGCGCCGCGCAAGGAGTTCATCGTCGCCGGCGCGAGCGAGCTCGACCGTTCCAAGATCGACGCCTGACGCCGGCGCGCGCCGCTCGGGGCACCCGCCGGCACGCTCCGGCGTCCGGTACCTGGGCGGCGCCTGGCACCTCGGCCGGGCGTGTCTAGACTCGCGGACGTGACGTCGTCCCGTTCGCTCCGCACCCTGCTCGCCGGCCCGGCGGCGGTGGTGCTGCTCGTGTCCGCGCTCACGGCGTGCGCCTCCGAGGAGGGCGACCCCGCGTCGCCTGCCACGGCGCAGCAGTCGGCCGAGGCTTCGGCCAGGCCCGCGCCCTCGGCGAGCGAGGCGGCCGAGCTCTCGTACCCTGGCGAGGACGGGCGCACTGCCCTGGACCTGCTGCTCGAGGCCGATCCGACCGCGGTCGTCGAGGGCGAGGGCGAGATGGCCTTCGTGACGGCGGTCCAAGGTCGTGCCGCGGACGCCGACTCCGAGTTCTGGGCGCTGTACGTGGACGGGCAGTCCGCTCAGGTCGGGGCCGGTGCCCTGGAGACCGAGTCCGGGCAGACGATCACCTGGAAGCTGGAGGAGTTCGAGTGAAGGACCTGACGGCACGCGAGCTCCTCGAGCGCTGGTGGCGGCCGACCGTCGTCGTGTTCGTCGTCGTCGCTGCGGTGATGTGGCGGCTCGTCAAGGACGATCTGGGTGCTCCGCCGAACCTCGAGCTCTCGACCGCCGCGGCGTTCCTCGCCGCGGTGCTGCTGCGCAACCGGGTGGCCGCGTTCGCGCCGCTCGTCGTCGTGGCCGTGAGCGACCTGGTGCTCGGCAACAGCGCTGTTCTGCTGTTCACCTGGACGGCCTGGGCCGCGATCGGGCTGGCGTCGCTGTGGGCCCGGCGCACCTCGGGCGCCCGGCGGTTCGGCGCCGCGCTCGGCTTCGGCGTCGGCGGCTCGGTCTTCTTCTTCCTGTGGACCAACTTCGGCGTGTGGCTCGGCGCGGAGGGCACGTACTACTCGGCGGGGCTCGACGGTCTCGTCGCGAGCTACGTCGCCGGTGTGCCGTTCCTGCGGCCGATGTTGGTCGGCAACCTCATCCTGCTGCCCGTGGCGGCCGGCGTCGCCGCCCTTGTCGAGCGCCTCGAACGCGCGTCCGAGACGCAGCTCGCAGCCCTGCCCGCGCGCTAGCGGCCGGGGAGGGGTGCCAGACTGGGCGTGCTCGACGCGTGACCACGAGGTGTGACAACGACGTGTGACCCCGAGGTGTGACCCCGAGGTGTGACCACGAGGTGTGACCACGATGTCGTGGCGCGCCGACGCGGACGAGACGGAGGTGACGGCATGCCGAGACACCGGATCTACTCCATGAGCTTTGCCAGCGTCTACCCGCTCTACGTGGCGAAGGTGGAACGGAAGGGCCGCAGCAAGGAGGAGGTCGACCGGGTCATCTCCTGGCTGACGGGCTACGACGAGGCCGGTCTCGCGAAGGTGGTCGCCGACGAGGTCGACCTGGAGACGTTCTTCGCCGACGCGCCGGAACTGAACCCCCGTGCGTCTCTGATCACGGGCGTGATCTGCGGGCACCGCGTCGAAGAGATCGAGGACCCGTTGATGCAGAAGATCCGCTACCTGGACAAGCTGGTCGACGAGCTGGCGCGGGGCAAGAAGATGGAGAAGATCCTGCGGGGCGCCGACATCGCGGCCGTCTAGCCTCCCGCATCGCCCGCCGACCGTCAGCGGGGCGTCTGCTGGTGGAACGCGAGCTTCCAGCCGTCCCCGCGGCGGACGTAGACGCTGCTCATGAGGGCCGAGTACGCGGTGTCGTCGCGCTGCGCTAGGACACCGTAGGTCACGACCGCGGTGTCCTCCGTCGGCTGGTAGGAGCGCAGGTCCGACAGCTCGTACGAGGACCACGGCTGGCCCGACATCGAGCGCACGATCTCGGCGCGGTCGTCGAGCCGCATCCCGCCCGGCAGGAGCATGACCACCGTGCGGTCGAGGACCCGCTCGTAGAAGTCGCGCGCGGAGTCGCCGTCGGAGGACGGGGCGTCCCAGCCCGCCTTCTCGAGTGTCGTGACCTCGCTCTGCATGGGGATTCGCTCCTGTCGTCGCTGATATGACGCTCGGGCCGCCCAGCCTAGGGGCGGCCCGAGCGTTGCGGCAGGGGAGAGGGCGCAGCAGCGGGTGCTCAGCGCGGGGTGCCCGCGAGCGGGGACAGGTCGTCGTCGATCCGCGCCCCGGCGGGGACCAGCGTCAGGACGAGTGCATCGGCGACGTCCAGTGCCGACTGCCCGCCGCACTCGGCCGCCGGAGCCTGCGCCTCGACGAGCACGTTGCCCGCTCCGCGCGTGATGACATAGGTGCGCTCGACCATCGACGGCGTCCCCAGCGCGACCGGGGCACCACCGTCGCCGGTCAGCGTGATCCCAGGCCACGGCAGCGTGGCGCAGCGGTCCACGCTCGACGGGTACGGGTGCACCAGGCGTCCGGGAGCCGACTGCGGCGCCGTGGCGCTGTTGTCGAAGACGACGAAGACGCCGGCGGGCCGCGTCAGGTACGTCGCCGTGGCCAGTCCGGCGGTGTCGCCCAGTGCGGCGACGACGTCGCCTCGTCCGGGGCCTCCGTCGGCGTCGCCGTCGAGGGCGGCGTCGACGACGGCGCTGACCCGGACGCTTCCAGCCCTGAGCGTGAGGCGGTGCGGCGTGTCGGTGACGACCGACCATCCGCCGGCGCCGAGCGCGTGCCGGTCGAGCGATGCCCGGCCGCCGAGCACGCTCCGGGGACCTTCGCGCTCGTCATCCTCGAACGGCCGCGCGGTGGCGGCCGGACCGCCCAGCGCGAAGGCCGCCGTCGCCGCCGTGGTGAGGAGGGCGGCGAGGCCCGCTCGGATGCCGCTCCCGTGACGGAATCGTCCAGTCATGGCTCCCACTCCTTGGTGACCCGGGCCCGTCGAACCGGGCCCTCTGGGCGTCACGCTAGGAAGCAGGTGCTGGGCGATTCATGACCGGAACCGATCATCTTGCGGCGCGGCGCGCATAGTCAGAAGTGACCATCGACCGGCACGGACGCCGGGCGTAGCGTGGCTGGCGTGCCCGGTTGGTCGGTGAGCGGTCAACGGCGCTGGAGCGAGGCGGCTCAGGGCTGTTTCGTCGGACGCCGCCTCGAGCGCGCTCAGCTCCTCGAGGCGTGGGCTGCGGCGCGGGAGGGATCGCGCCAGGTCAGGTTCGTCGGCGGCGAGCCCGGAGCCGGCAAGTCTCGGCTGCTGGCACAGCTCGCGGCCGACCTGCAGTCGGGCGGCGCGACGGTGCTGGGCGGCGCGTGCCCCAGCACCTTCGCCTCCCCGTACGAGCCGTTCGTCGCGCCGGTCGCCGTGCTGCGGACCGCGATGGGCGAGGGCATGCTGCCGCTGGCCGGGCCCTCTCCCGACAAGAAGTCGCTCGCGCGGACCGTCGCCCTGCTGGACACGGTCGCGGGGGAGCGCCCGGCCGGGGATGCCTCCCGCCGGGACCTGCTGGACGCGGTCGTCGTCGCGTTGCGGTCTGCCGCCGCCGTCGAACCGCTGGTGCTGCTGCTCGACGACGTGCACTGGGCGGGTGAGACGGCGTGGGACCTGCTGTCCTACCTCGTGGAGCACACGGCGGACGCCCGGCTGCTCCTCGTCGCGGCCCAGCGCACCGCCGGGTCCGACCGCACCGACCACCTCGTCAACCACGTCGCCGGCCTCTACCGCCTCGACGGGGTGCGACGCGTCGACCTCCCACCGCTGGCCACGGAGGACGTCGAAGAGTTCCTCGTGAAGGACGCGAAGGTCCCCGAGACGCTGGCGCGGACCGTCGCGGTGGAGCTGCACGACCGCACGGGCGGGAACGCGTACTTCATGCGTGAGCTCGCGCAGACCCTCGGCGCGCGCGGCCCGCTCGGGTTCGTCCGGCCGGGCGGGCACACACCACCATCGGTGCAGGACGCCGTGGAGGCCCGCCTGGGCATGCTGGACCTCGGGGCGCGGGCGACCGTCGAGATCGCGGCCGTGATCGGCGACGTCGTCGACATAGACCTGCTCGTCGCGGCGGGTGGGGTCACGCCCGACGAGGTGCTCGGACATCTCGACGCCGCCCTGGACGCCCATCTGCTCGAGCCGGCGGCCGGGCCGGGCGGGACGGCCGCCGTGCGGTTCCGGCATGCCATCGCGCGGGAGGCCGTGCTCGGCGGCCTGCGGTCGGTCCGGCGTACCGGGCTGCACCTCCGAGTCGCCCGTGCGCTCGAGGCTCGCGGCGGTCGTGGTTCGGCCTACGTGACGCAGGTGGCCCACCATTTCGAGGCGGCGCACGTCCTCGGTCACCGCGAGGACGCCGTCCGCTACCTGCGCCTCGCCGCGACGCTGGCCCAGGACGGGCTCGCGCACGACGAGGCCGCCGACCTCTACGTGCGGGCGGCCGCGGTCGACGACGACCGGGCGCGGGCCGACGACGCCACGCTGCTCGCGGCGCGCGAGTGCATGCTCAACGGTGCGTTCGTGCGGTCTCGTGCGCTCGCCGAGCTGGTCGCCGACGACGTGGCGTCTCCGCACCGGCTCCGGGCCGCTGTCCAGTACGAGGACGCGAACTGGCGGACCGGCCTCGTCGCGGGCAAGGCGGTCATCCTCCTGAGGGCCGCGCTCAACGCGGCCGGCGACCACGACGACGCCCTCCACGTCCGGGCACTCGCGGGTCTGGGCCGGGCGCTCTGCTTCGACGGCGACGACGAGCAGGGCCGAACGCTTGCCGAGCACGCGATCGCACGCGCCCGCGAGCTCGGGAGCGACGACCTGCTCGGGGACGCGCTCGCCGCTTCGCTGGTCCACGGGAGCTCGGTCACGGATGCGGGGGCCAAGCTCGCTCACGCGTCCGAGCTCAGCGAGCTCTGCCTGCGGACCCACGACCTCTGGCGTCTGGGCCCCGCAGCGTCGTATCGCACGCTGCTCGGCTACCAGGGTGGCGACCCTGCGCTCGTCCGGGCAGGACTCTCCGACCTGCACCGGTCCGCCGAAGGGACCCATCAGCCGTACTTCGGCTACCTCGCCGGGTGCGTCGACTTCTCGGGCCACCTCGCCGCCGGACGCCTGGAACGTGCGCGCCAGGTGTCGGAGGCGCTGCTCGAGATCGGTGCCGCGGTCGAGCTCGACAAGAGCGTGGGTCCGGACGGCCAGTACGGCGTGCAGCAGTTCATGCTCCGGCGGGAGTCTGGTCAGCTGGAGGCGGTCCGCGGGCTGCTCGCCGACGACGAGGACTTCGGCGAGCGGTGGGTGCCCGGTCTGCTGGCCCTCTACACCGAGCTGGGCATGCCCGACGCCGCCCGCCGGGCGCTGTGGTGGCTGCTCGAGCCCGCAGCATCCGAGTCGGCACCGGGGACGCGGGCCGGGGTCCTGACGATCCTCGCCGACGCGGCGGTCGCCCTCGGCGACCAGGAAGCGGCCCGGCTCGTGCGTGCGGAGCTGGCCCCGTACGCGGGCCTGAACATCATGTTCGGCTCGCTCGTCACCGCGATGGGCAGCGCGGACCGGTATCTGGGCTCGCTCGACGCACTGTTGGGCCGTGGCGACTGGGAGGCCGAGTTCGCCCGGGCCGAGGCCCTGGACCGCAGGATGGGCGCGCACCTGCACGTCGCGCACACGCTGACCGCGCACGCGCTGGCGCACGTCACGACGGGCCGCGACGGCTGCGACGTCGGCGCGCTCGCGGCCGAGGCCCGGCGCATCGCAACGTCGATCGGGTCGCACCGCGTGGTCCGGACGCTCGACCTGGTCGAGGGTGCTCGGACCCGCCGCGTCGACGGCCTGACCGAGCGCGAGGTCGAGGTGCTACGCCTCGTCGCCCAGGGCCTGAGCAACCGTGAGGTCGCGCAGGCGCTGGTCATCAGCGAGAACACCGCGGCCAACCACGTGCGCAGCATCTTGCTCAAGACCGGCTGCGAGAACCGGACGCGTGCCGCGCGGTATGCGACGGCCGAGGGATTGCTCGACTGACGGGCGCGGCTGACGGGCTCAGGTAACGGGTCGAGCCTCGGGTGAGGTCCGTTCAGACGACGGGTTCGAGCGCGCCCGTCGGCATGACGCGGCCGACGACCTCGACCACGCTGTCCGCCGGGAGCCCGGCCGCGGCGGCCGCGCTCAGGATCATCTCTGCGGTCGGCGCTTCGTACAGGCAGTACGTCTTGCGCCGGTCCAGGGAGAGGAAGGAGAACAGCCAGCGGACGCCTTCGGCCGCGTTGATCTCGTTGAGCTCCTCGAAAGCGCCCAGGTACGGCTCGACGCGTTCCGCGTACTCGCGCTCGATGACGAAAAGCGGCACCATCGGCCCCCTTCTGTCGTCCCCCAGCCACTCCATGCTCGCACCCCGGCTCGGGGTTGTCAGTGCCGGCGCACGGAGAGCTGCGGGCAGACGGGAAGGTCCGGGTCGAGCTGCCTCGACCCGGACCTTCCGCGCCCACCCCGCGCCGTCGGGCTACGCCGTCCGGTTGTACTTGCGTACCGCCACGACGTAGGCCGCGAGACCGATGGCCAGCATCCAGCCCAGCGCGATCCAGATGTCGTTGCCGACGGGCTGGTCCTCGATCAGGGCACGCAGGGTCTCCACGATCGAGGTGATGGGCTGGTTCTCGGCGAACCAGCGCACCGGGCCGGGCATGGTCTCGGTGGGGACGAACGCCGAGCTGAGGAACGGCAGGAAGATCAGCGGGTAGGAGAAGGCCGAGGCGCCCTCGATGGTGCTGGCGGTCAGGCCGGGGATGACCGAGACCCAGGTCAGGGCGAGGGTGAACAGGGCCAGGACGCCGACGATGGCCAGCCAGCCGAGGACGTCGGCATGAGGCCGGAAGCCCATGGCGAAGCCGACGCCGATGATGATCACCGCGGTGATCGCGTTGGAGACGAGCGAGGTCAGCACGTGTGACCACAGCACCGCCGACCGGGCGATCGGCATCGTCCTGAGGCGGGCGGTGATGCCCCTGAGGTTGTCGTTGAAGATGCGGTATGCCGTGTAGGCCACGGACGAGGCGATCGTGATGAGCAGGATGCCCGGCAGCAGGTAGTTGGTGTAGTTCGCGTCGCCCGTGTCGATCGCGCCGCCGAAGACGTAGCGGAACAGGAGCAGGAACGCGATCGGGGTCAGGGCCACGGTGATGATGGTGTCGGGTGAGCGCAGGATCGCCTTCATCAGGCGCCCGGTCAGAGCCGTGGCGTCGTGGAACATCAGTTCGCCTCCTTGGCGATGATGGCGAGGAAGATCTCCTCGAGGGTGGGCTGCTTCTCGACGTACTCGACGGTCGCTGGCGGGAACAGCTGCTTGAGCTCGGACAGGGTGCCGCTCGCGATGATCACCCCGCCGTGCAGGATCGCGATGCGGTCGGCGAGCTGTTCGGCCTCGTCGAGGTACTGGGTGGTCAGGAGGATGGTGGTGCCACCGTCGGCGAGCTGCTTGACCGTCTTCCAGACCTCGATGCGGGACTCGGGGTCGAGCCCGGTGGTCGGCTCGTCGAGGAAGATGACCTCGGGCGACCCGATCAGGCTCATCGCGATGTCCAGGCGACGGCGCATCCCACCGGAGTAGGTGCCGGCGCGCCGGTCGGCGGCGTCCGTCAGGCCGAACCGGGCGAGCAGGTCCGCGGCGACGTCCTTGGGACCGGCGACGCGGCGCAGCGTGGCGATCAGCTCGAGGTTCTCGCGGCCCGTGAGCACCTCGTCGACGGCCGCGAACTGGCCCGTCAGCGAGATGGACCGGCGCACCTGGTCGGCCTGCGTCGCGAGGTCGTGGCCGGCCACGGAGACCGTGCCGCCGTCGGCCGCCATCAGGGTCGAGGCGATGTTCACGATCGTGGTCTTGCCCGCCCCGTTCGAGCCGAGCAGCGCGAAGATCGTCCCGCGCTGGACCTCGAGGTCCACACCCTTGAGCACGGCGTTGTCCCCGAATGACTTCGTCAGGCCCTGGATTGCGATCGCGGTGGTCATCGCGACCCTCCCTTCTCGTCGAGCTTGTCGTGGATCTCCTGGTTGAGACGCTCGTGCCAGTCGTTCGTGTAGGTCCGGGCGTTGCGGAGCAGCTCGTCGCTGAACGCGGCGACGTCGTCGCCCGTGACCTCGAGCACCCTCTTGCCGTCGGCGGCGCCCGCCTCGAACAGCTCGATGAGCCCGTACTGGACGGCGAGCATGTCCCGGCCCGACCCGGCCGCGCGGCTCCACATGTAGCGCTGGATCTTGTCGAAGACGAACCAGTACTCCTCAGGCAGGGCCTTGACGCGCGCGATCATCGCTTTGTACTCGCGCTTCTCGGCGGCGGTGCGCCTGATCCAGTCGATGAAGCTAGGCATTGCTCGCTCCCTTCAAGAGCTCGATCTTCGACGTGACGAAGTCCCAGCGGTTCCAGAAGTCGCGAAGCTCCTCGCGACCCGCGTCGTTGAGCGCGAAGAACTTGCGCGGCGGACCCATCTCGGACGGCTTCTTGGTGACGTCCACCAGCCCGTTCTTCTCCAGGCGGAGCAGGATCGTGTAGACCGTGCCCTCCACGACGTCCTCGAATCCCAGGGCGTTCAGGCGGCGGGTGATCTCGTACCCGTAGGTCTCCTCGCGGGAGATGAGCTCGAGCACACAACCCTCGAGAACACCCTTGAGGAGTTCGGTCAGACCTTTCACGCCGCACCTCCTCTCGTCTGTCCGGTGAGACTGCTATCCAGTGACACCGGTATCCAGTGGTGCTGATATGCAGTGTTACTAAGTACCGGTACAGCGTGACACCGAGTACTGGTGCGAGTCAAGGATCTAGGGAATGTGACTCAGGTCACAGCGGGTGCGATCCGGTGCGGTGCGGTCGCGCCGCCCGGTCGGCGTGCACAGGAACGCGCCCGGCCGGCGTCGATGCCGGTCGGGCGCGCTCAGGCGAGAAGGCGGGCGCCCGGAGCGGGCTTCCCCCGCGCCTCGCTGGTCAGGCGGTGCTGTCGTCGGCGTCGCGCTCGACGACGTAGGTGCGTCCGTCCGGGCCGGTCACGCGCTCGAGCGCGCGGCGCAGCTGGGCGTCGCGCGCCTTGTCCTCCTCGCGGACCGGCCGCGGCGGCTTCTTGCCGATCGAGGCGGGGCCCATGTACGGCAGGAAGCCCTCGGTGACGCGCATGCCCCACGTCTTGCCGTCGTCGCGCCGTCCGCGCCGGACCATCTTCACTCCTTGGTGCCCCAACCATTGGTACGGCAACCATATCCGGTCCTAGGCTGACCGTCATGACACCGGGGGACGACCCGCTCGCGCTCGAGGCCCAGGTCTGCCTGGCGCTGTCGGCCGCAGCACGGGCGATGGTGGCGCTGTATCGGCCCGTGCTCGAACCGATGGGGCTCACGCACCCCCAGTACCTCGTGATGCTGGGGTTGTGGGAGGACGCTCAGGCCGGGCGCACGACGACGGCCTCGAAGCTCTCGGCACGGCTCTACCTTGACCCCGGGACTCTCTCGCCGCTGCTCACGCGGCTCGAGCAGCAGGGCCTGGTCGTGCGACGTCGCGCGGTCGACGACGCACGCGTGGTCGAGCTGCACCTGACCGAGCAGGGAGCGGCGCTCCGGGACGAGGCGCTGACCGTCCCGGCGCGCGTCGCCGCGACGAGCGGGCTGAGCCTCGAGGAGCTGGGGCGCATCCGGGACGCGTCGCGTCTCGTGATCGGTGCGGCGCGCGGCTCCCTGCCCGGGGCCGCGGACCAGCGAGAAGACACGCTCCCGGCGGTTCCCTGACGGGTCGGGGTCGATCACGTAGCGTGACGGAGTCCCGTCACGTGGCGCAGACTGCGCGCCGAACGGATCGAGGAGCCAGGCATGCGCGTCCTGCTCGTCATCGACCAGTTCGACGACGCCAACAACGGCACCACCGTGTCGGCCCGGCGTCTGGCGCACGCGCTGCACGGCCGCGGGAACGAGGTGCGCGTGGTGTGCTGCCGCGGCGACGGCACCGAGGCCCGCGCACTGCCGAGCGGGGCGACGGACGGCATCGTCCGGTACCTGCTCGAACCGCTCCGCATCCCGGGGTTCAACGGGATCATCTCGGGTCAGGGCATGGTGCTCGCCCGGGCCGACGACGAGGTGCTGCGCGACGCGCTGGGCTGGGCCGACGTCGCGCACTTCATGCTGCCGTTCTGGCTCGGCGTGCGCGGCAAGCGGCTCGCCGACGCCCTGCGCGTCCCGTCGACCGCCGCGTTCCACGTGCAGCCCGAGAACATCACCTACAGCGTCGGCGTGGGCCGGGTCGGCCCGCTCAACGAGGCCGTCTACGCGGTGTTCCGGCCGTTCTACAACAGGTTCCGCCACGTGCACTGCCCGAGCGAGTTCATCGCCCAGGAGCTGCGGGCCCACGGGTACCGCGCGGCGCTGCACGTGGTCTCGAACGGCGTCGACCCGAGCTTTGCGCCGCGCGCCCTGCCCCGGCGCGCCGACCTCGCGGACAGGTTCGTGGTCACCATGACCGGGCGGCTGTCCCACGAGAAGCGGCAGGACGTGCTGATCGACGCAGTGCGGCAGTCCAGGTACGCGGACCGCATCCAGCTCGTGCTGGCCGGCCGCGGCCCGCTCGACGAGCGGTACCGCAAGCAGGGCGCGACGCTGCCGCACCCACCGATGATCGGGTTCTTCGCCCAGGAAGCGCTGCGTGACGTGCTGGCCATGAGCGACCTGTACGTGCACGCGGCCGACGCGGAGATCGAGGCGATCGGCTGCATGGAGGCGTTCGCCAGCGGCCTGGTCCCGGTGATCTCCGACTCCCGGGCGTCGGCGACCGGGCAGTTCGCCCTCGATGAGCGCAGCCTGTTCCGCGCCGGGGATCCCGCCGATCTCGCCCGGGCCATCGACTACTGGCTCGAGCACGACGACGAGCGCGCCACGATGGGGCTCGCCTATGCCGAGGCGGCGAAGGCGTTCGGGCTCGACGGTTCGGTCGCGCAGATCGAGGCGATGATGCGCCAGGCGATCACCGAGACGCGCTTCGCTGCCGCTGCCGGTCCTCTGCCCGCCCTGCCCGACGACGTCGAGGGCGCGGCCTATGAGCAGTGATCGGCGGGGCGAGCGCCGTCCGAGGACCAGAAGCGCGGCCGACGCCGCGCTGTACGACGCCGCCGTCGCGATCCTGCGCGTGTACGTGACCGTGGTCCACGGGCTGCGGGTCACGGGACGCGAGAACCTCGCCGCCGTCGACGGCCCCGTCATCACGGTCTCGAACCACGTCCACTACCTCGACTGTGCGATGGTCGCGGCCCAGTGGCGCCGGCGGCGGACGACGTTCACGGCCAAGCGGGCGAACTTCTCCTTGCCTGTCGCCGGCTTCCTGGTGCGGCACCTCGGTGCCGTACCCATCCCCGAGTCGCCCGGCGAGCTCGTCGCCTTCGAGGCCAGGCTGGGCGACCGGCTCGCCGCCGCCGAAGGGGTGCACTTCTACCCGGAGGGCGAGCTCATCCTCTACGACGCGACCCTGCGGCCGTTCCGGTCCGGCGCGTTCACCTACGCGTGCCGCCGGGGCCTGCCCGTCGTGCCGATGGTGCTGACCTACGGGCGCCGGCCCTGGTGGCGATGGCGTCCGCCGCTGCGGCTCACGGTGCTCGAGGCCCAACGCCCGGCGGGGACCGGCCACGCCCACGCCGTCGAGCTCATGGCTCGCTGCCGGGAGGCGATGGCACGTCGCGTCGCGGACGGAGCCTGACGGCGGACGGCGAGCTGCCTGCCTCGCGGCGGTCAGCCGGACAGGCGTTCCCGGCCGCGCCACGGGACCGTGGGGCGATGGGCCAGCCAGAGCCCGAGCCCGGTGAGTGTCGCGGCGCCGACCAGGTTGCCGAGAAGGACGGGGATCTCGTTCCACAGCCACCAGTCGGCGAACGTGACGTCGGCGCCCATCAGCATGCCCGCGGGGATCACGAAGAGGTTGACGACCGAGTGCTCCCAGCCGAGGCCGAAGAACAGCGTGATCGGCATCCAGATCGCCATGATCTTGCCCCCGGTGGTGCGCGAGGTCATGGCCATGACGGCGGCCAGGGAGACCAGCCAGTTGCACAGGACCGCCTTGAGGAACGCCAGACCGATCCCGGGACCGACCCCCAGTGCGGCGTAGTGGATCGTCTTGTGCTCGGCCAGCTCGCGGAACCAGCCGACGACCGGCGCGGTGGTGTCCGTGCCCAGCTCGGTGACCGTGGCCCAGATGACCCAGGCGAACACGGCACACCCGATGACGTGCCCGACGATCGCCCAGCCGATCGAGCCGGCGACCTGGCGCGCCGATGCCCGCCCACGCCACCAGGCCAGGGGGACCAGCCCCATGGTCGACGTCACCAGCTCCAGGCCCAGCAGGATGACGAGGCACAGCGCGATGGGAAAGACGAGGGCGCCCGCGAACGGTATGCCGGTCTGGGTCGCCACCGTCGCGGCGAGCGTGGTGACGGCGCCGAACACGAACGAGCCGAGGATCGCGCGCACCACGATCGTGCGGGGCGGCAGCGACGCCTTGTACGCGCCGGTACGGACCATCTCGTCGACGACCTCGGTGGGTGGCACGACGCTCGTGGTCGGGGTGGCCATGGTGGGGGACATGGACGCCTCGGTTATCTCGCGGAGGGACCGCACGCGGGCGCGTGTGGTCTGACCATCCTAGCGAGACGGAACCGCGGCGACTGCGCGCCCACTCGCCGCACTGGATTGGCGCAAGTCGGCGCGTCGTGTAGCCCGACGGCCGCCCCCCGGCTACTGTTGGTGCAGGCAGTCTGGACTGCCTGTCTCCGAGTCTGAGTTCCCACGCGACGAAGACGCCGAGGACAACCGCCGATGCGGAATCCAGAGAAGCAGTACCTGTTGGTCTGAGATCTCTCTCATGTCACAGGGCTGGCAGGCGTGGGGTGCATAGCCCGGAAAATGAGATTGAGATGACTCCCAACGAGATCGCTCCAAGCCGCGCGCTCCAGCAGGACGCGCGTGCCTGGTCAGCCTTCACCGGCACGAAGTACACCGCCGCGCTGCGGCAGGTGAGCTCCCCACTGGCTCAGGGGTTCCTCGGCGAACGGGTCAGCTCACGACGGCTCATCACCGCGCTCAGCGATCATGATCTGATCGGCGCGCACGGCGGCGCCCCCCTCCTCGGCGAGAACGGCGTCCGCTCGGACTCGCCGTGGCATTTCAACGGCAAGACCGACTACATCCAGCTCGCCCTCATCACGGACATGCTCCGGATGTTCACGCCCACCTCGGGCAACAAGGCTCCAGAGGTCGGCAGCTACTCCTTGAAGCACACCGCGGAGCGGTTCCTCAGCCCGCATTGCTCCTACGTGTCCAACGGCCGACTGATCTGGGCGGCAGCAGCGCTGGGACTCCCGATCGCCGACCCGGACGGCGACGGTCCGAACCTCCTGATCGGTGTGTCCGAGCGTGAGCACGACTACGTGCGTCGGATGGTCGACTCCGGGCAGACCCGACCGCAGGCAGACCACTACCGTCCCGCCGGCTATGAGCACCTGCGCGCGGCGCTCGCGCGGGCAGCAGCCGGCGAGTTCATCACCGATGACTGGGTACGGCCGGCGCCGGTCGACGAGCCGGCTCCGTTCCACGACTGGCTGGTCCGGCAGGTCGACCGCAACGACATCGTGGGCGACCTCGCGGGCGACTACACGGCTGGCATCCGGGACAGTGACCACCGGATTGCTCGTACCGCCGACGAGCTGCTCGCGATCTTCCACGAGGTCTCGCATTCGCCCAAGGCCTACGACGCCGTGGTCACCTCGATCGCGGAGTGGATGCGGACGGAGCCCTCGTCCGCGCCTGTTCGCACCGAGCGGGTCGGCGGAGACGCGCACGACCATGAGGGATGGGGCGCAGGTGCCGGAACGACCGAGCGCTACGAGTACCTGTGCCCCTGCGGCGATGGGACGATCATCGAAGAGCACGACAACATCCCGGGCTTCCGCGAGCACGACGTGTGGATCGCTTGCGACAAGTGCCGCGCGGAGTGGCGCTTTGTTGAAGGCAAGGGCGTTCGGGGCTGGGCTCTGGAACCCGTGGCCGTTAGCCCTGCAGCCTGACAGGCGAGGCAGGAACCGCGCGCCGCATCGAGCCGGGCATTCTCCGGCTCGATGCGGCACGGTTGGTTCCTGCGTCGTGTCACAGGGAGACGCGGGGGGAGCGGCTCATCCGTCCGTGTGGGAGGCGGACGCCAGCCTCCTGTCGTGACCGAAGACGCGACACACTGGGTGAGGACGCCGAGGTGTCCCTTGAGGAACCTGGTGACGCGCTGGCGAAGGAGTCTCGCGTCGAGCATGGATCGGCTCTCGAGGCTGCCCGCAATGCGGCTCTCGACTTCCAGAAGCTAGAGATCAGTCAGAGTGCTTTGGTTGTCACCGCGATGGCGCGGTGAGCCCAGTGCCAGCACAGCTGACGTCCTGAACGGTGTCGGTAGTCGCCATTAGGGTGTGAAGAATGTTCACCGCCGGGTCTCGCCTGGGGGGCCAAGGTCCGGGTCTAAGTGCGTGACTGGGGTCAGATCATCGACGATGCGAATCGCCGGCTCGATTACTTCCAAAAGGCCTCCAGCTCGACCCGTCGCTCGAGGATGCTCGGGACTGCGTTCGCCGCCACCACGGTGATGTCATCCCGAAGGGCTGCTTGCCGCCAGGTTTGACTCAGGTGAACCGGACGACGTGTAGAAGTTCGCGGCGATGCCCTCGTCGGAGCCGCGAGTGCGTCCTGCTGCGAATCGCGACAGCGTCCTTACCGAGGGTTCGTTCGGCGTAGCCTGATTGCGGCGAGCCAACCGGCCCGCGAGGGCAAGGGACTGCTGCACGAATAGGTGACAGTGGTCTCAGGCGGCGAGTGCGACCTGAGTGGTCATGGTGGCTTCGTACTCGATAGGGGTCAAACGTCCGAGGCGGGCTTGG
>Ga0233363_1000152_pt1 | contig 34357 bp, 34 predicted proteins | sample ElkDunMinimDraft_18_FD_191534 | JGI IMG/M metagenome (GOLD analysis project Ga0233363, IMG submission 191534) | Fecal eukaryotic communites from dung pellets of Tule Elk in California, USA - Elk Dung C16 | ecosystem: Host-associated > Mammals > Digestive system > Large intestine > Fecal | place... | reverse complement strand
GATCCGCAAGCAGGATCCGTTCGGTAACGAGCGGGCCGAGGATCGGCTGACGCAGGCGTTGCAGACCCACGACGGGTTCCTGGGCGCGCCGAAGGACGATGCTTCCGGTTACACGGTGCTGGGTGCGCGGTTGTACGACCCGGAGGTCGGCCGGTTCCTGTCGGCGGACCCGGTGCTGGATCTGGCGGACCCGGTGCAGTCCAACGGGTACGCGTACGCGCACAACAACCCGGTGACGTTGTCGGACCCGAGTGGTCTGTCGGTGGCGTTGACTCCGTCGGAGCGGGCGGCGGCGTTGGCCGGTGCCGGCCTGTCGGCGGCGCAGGTCGCACAGGCCCAGGCGGACGCGGGTCGTTCGATGATGTCGGTGATTCTTGCCGCGTCGTGGCATGTGCTGGCGGAGTTCATCGGCCTCAATGACGCGATCGCTTGCTTCGGTGGCGACCTGTGGGGCTGCGGGAGCCTGATCGCCGACGCGGTGCCGTGGGGGAAGTTGTTCAAGCTTCCGAAGCTGTGGGGTGCGATCAACAAGGCCATCAGTGCGGTCCAGGCCTGGCGGACGGCGAAGCAGGCCGCCGAGCGGGTCCTCGCACTGGCGCGGGCGGCGGAGACCGCGTTCCAGAACGCGAAGAGGTTGGCGGCGGAGCGGGCGAAGAAAGCCGCTCAGCTGAAAAAGAAGGCCTCGGAGAAGGTCAACACGACCAGTAACCGTGCGGTCAACCAGACGAAGAAGACCGGTAACGGGCCGCAGAAGGAGGCCCAGGCTGCCGCCAACCCGAAGGGGGCGTCGTCCGGTTCCAACGGCGGAGGCAAGAGCTCCGGAGGAGATTCGAAGCCCGGCGGCTCCGACGGCGCGTCCTCACGCAGCAACGGCGGCACCAGCGGCAATGGCGGCGCCGGCAAAACCGACGGGGGTGGCGGCGGGTCATGTCCAACCGCAGATAACAGCTTCGTTCCCGGAACCAAGGTCCTCATGGCCGATGGTTCGACCAAGCCGATCGAGGACATCAAGCCGGGCGACAAGGTCATCGCCACCGACCCCGAGACCGGCGAGACCCAGGTCGAGACGGTTTCCGCAGCGATCACGGGTGACGGTGTCAAGCACCTGGTGAAGGTCACCATCGACACCGACGGCAAGCACGGCGACGACATCGCCGAGGTCACCGCCACCGACGGCCACCCCTTCTGGGTACCCGAGCTGAACGAGTGGATCGACGCCACCGATCTGCAGCCCGGCCAGTGGCTGCAAACCGGCGCCGGCACCCATGCCCAGATCACCGCCATCGAACGCTGGACGGTCCCCCGCGCCACCGTCCACAACCTCACCATTGCCAATACTCACACGTACTATGTCCTCGCGAGCAAGGCGTCAGTGCTCGTGCACAACACGGGCGTTGGGGCGTGCCCGGTGAATGGTCTACCGCATGGGGCAATGGGCGAGACTGCCACGCATAGGCGAATGTTGGCAGAAGGATTCACGAACATCGAAAGCCAGGTTAGATTTCTAAATAGCGACGGCGACGTTTTCATCGCGGACTTCGTGGGAAGGGATAAGGGTGGAAACTGGGTAGCGGTGGAGGCCAAGACGGGTCGGGGTGCGACGATTAGCCCTCAGCAGCAGGTTGGCTATCCCGAGCTTGAGTCGATCGGAGCTATCGTGGATACAAAGAAGCTTGCGGTGCATGGAATTCCGAAGGGAGCGAGAGTGACGATGGGGGTTCAATTCGATATTTGGCAGTGTCCGGCGTGCGGATCCTAGCGGATAATCTAACTAGTCGACTAGCTCGAGGGCTGAGTGGTCTAGGGTGGATGCACTCGTCGAACAGCGAGGAAGAGTACGAGATTTTTGTGAAGCGCGGGGGCCCTGATCTGATCTTTCAAATTGGGGTGGACCTCACTCCTCGTAGCTACGGCTTGTCGTTGAACCCATCGGTTGGTGTTAGTCACGGCCGAGTCTCGGCATTGGCGGCAGATTTCTATGGCCTTCATGAGGGTGCTTGCATGGTTGGAGCATCTCTTGCTGACTTGTTCGTCGCTGAGGGGCGCGAAGGCGGGATGCTCCCGCGATGGGCCTTGTTTCCAAGTGACGATATTGGATCTTTTGTTGAAGCGCTAATGTTGGATTTGAGGAAGTATGGCTTCCCGTTCTTGAGGCGCTTCAAATCCTTGCCGGACATTGTTCAGAATCTGGAATGCGGTCCGAAGTCACAATTTGACCTCGCCCACCTGGCTGTCTCGTATGCCGAAATGGGAGACTTGCGAGGATCTCGGGCTGCGCTGGATAAGATGATGGCTGCGGCGGATAGTGAACCGCGCTTCGTTGCCGAGCAGACGCGGCGGTTTGTTTTCAATTTGAAGAAGCACTACCAAATTGGGGGTTAGCTTCCGAGTAGCGGGCGAGGCGGATGTAACGTAGCTTTGTTGGCTGTCAGTAGGCGCTGCGCGCATAATCCCGCATTGCCTGGTGGCTTGCGTCGACATCTGCCTTCTGCCGTCGGGCGGCCGATGTACCGCTCCTTTGGTTGAGCAGCTATCCGAATGGAGCGAGCAGATCATCGTCAGGTCTACTCAACTGGTAGCTTGCCGGCGTCGCGTGCTTGGCTCCAAATGCAGCGCGAGTTGGTGGATTCGGGACAGATTGACCGCGCTATGATGAATGATATTAACGACGTCACGTCTCGTTTCCCTGGTCGGTACAACAATGCCATCGCGGAGATGATCGGTTCGTTGCCGCAGAACGCCGCGTATCAGGAACTGCGCACGGTGCCGAGTCAAGTGCACGTCCAAATGACGCTATGGTAACTCTGAGAGGGAGGTCGCTATGGACTTTGTACTTGACCCGCCTCGGGCGGCTGGGCCACTCAGGGTCGGCATGTCGTTCGAGGAGGCCGAGCAGGTACTTCAATTGATCGACGGCTACCAGCCCCCTAGGCCGGGCAACCGGTTAAATCCTGGCTTTGCTCACTATGATTCTGAGCTTTCGATTGCTCTCAGCCAGGACCGAAGCGGGAGCGTCGATGCCGTGGAGGTGTATCGTCCGAGCCGCGACGTCGTGGTTCTCTTCCGGGATATTCCAATCTTTGATTTGCCGGCGGAGGAAGTTATTCAGCGGCTTTCCAATATCACGTCAGTCGAGATCGAGGACGACGGCTTGAGGGTGCTCGCGCCGAATCTGCTGTTGTCACTGTGGCGCTCAGTGCTCCCCGAAGGGCCGGACGATGAGGATGGCAGGCACTTTGAGGCAGTGCTTGTCGCCGCTCCGGGTTTCTACGGCTAGCAAGTGCCTGGTACTTCGATCAATGTGACGCCACGTTGCCCGAATCCCATCACTGCAGCGATGAATGCGTAATATCGGAGCGGCGCCGTTACTTAAGGTGATGACGCCGCTCCGATATGCGCTGGTGGGCGTGGTTGTTCGTGTGGGTTGCTGTCACCGTTGCTGTCAAGCAGTGAGTACGCATGCAAATTTATAAATGAAGACTGCGTGAGTCCGATAGTGGCAAGATCGTCCGGTGCCGCGGCGCGTAGCGCTGGGGCGCCGATCGCCGGAAGTGTTGCGGTGCATGCTTTGTGAAGCGATCGTTACGGCCTGAATGACCCGATGGCACACCGAATCCGTGGCGCCATGCCTCGCGGGTTCGGGCTCTTGCTCTGCGGGCGCGTGCGCGCGGGCCGGAACGGCTGTAGCGCGTGCGCGCGGTCCGGCCCGACAGGCCGGGCCGTCTTGATTAGGTGAAGCGATTCTTAGCCCAGCGGCGCCGTCGGTGGCGGCCTGCCAGGGCCCCGGCAAAGTCCTCAGGTGATGCCGAGCAGGGCGAGTGGTCGGTTGCTGTCGCGGGCGTGGTGTCGGTTGGCGGCGGCGATGTTGGTGACGCCGGTCAGGCGTAGTGCGCCGATGGCGGCGTTGCGGAGGGTGGCCATGACTTGGGGTCCGGTGCCGGTGCGGATCTGGGATCGGTCTTCGTCGTAGGTGACGTCGCGGACCCAGTGGACTGTGTTCCCGATCGACCAGTGACCGCGGGTCCAGGCGGCGAGTTGCGCCGGTTTGGCTTGGTGAACGAGCAGGTCGGTGATCGCGTAGACGGTCTCGGTGGTGAAGCGTTTCGGCTGGTCGAGCCGGCGTCGTCGGCGTCGGATCTGGATGGCTTGGGCGGCGTTCGGGAAGTCGATCCCGGTGGAGGCGGACAGGATTTTCAAGGTGCGGATCTCTCGGCGGCCGTGGCCGCGGCAGGTGCCGCGGTCTGCGTCGGGGACTGCCCGCCAGGGCAGGGCGGCCAGTTGGGTGCGCAGGTGGGGCTGGTTGCCCTTCACGGTGAGGATCCAGTGGGCGCCGCGTTCGGCGAGGTAGGCGACGTGGTCGCGTTGACAGTGCAGGGCGTCGGCGGTCACCACGACCTCGCCGAGGTCGCCGAGCTGGTCGAGCAGGGGTGCGAAGCGGGTGATCTCGTTGGTCTTGCCGTCGACGTCGTGCTGGCCAGCACGACGCCAGTGGCCTGGTCGGCGGCGGCGAGGACGTGCCGGGCGACAGTGTCGCCGGTCCGTGTCCGGGAGCCGCGTAGCGTCTTGCCGTCCACGGCGATCACCCTGCGTGTCCCCGCCGACCGCGCGGGCAGTTGCGTGGCGAGCCAGGCTCCGATCACCATGGCCAGCCGGTGGCGTCCAGGGCCTGCAACAGCCTGCGGATCATGGCCTCTGACGGCCGCCGGCCAGGGTCGATCCCGAGCACAGCCGCGGTATCGGCAGGTAGATCAGCGACCCACTCACCGATCGCCGGGTACGAGCGGTAACCGGCGACGACCGCGCACACCGCCGCCGCGACCACGGTTACCAGAGCATGCCGGACCCCACGTCGGGCACGCGGATCGGGCAGGGAACCCAACGCGGCCAGCAGGTCGGCAGCCGAGGCCACGGCAGATGACCCGGGCGGTGCGGTCGACAACGATGAGATCAGCGATGATGGCAACGCGGGCATGGCTCACTTCAGATAGATCAACAGGCCTCGAGAACCTTGATGATCTTCTGGAACGGCCATGCCCGCCCCGCTACCCACACCCAGGGCGCGTCTACACCAACCACCTCAAGCCGGACACCCCTCACGACTTTGCCGGGGCCCTGCGTAGTGGGGCGCCTCGTCGCCGCCCGCACCCTCGCCGGAGGCGACATCTGAGCCTCACAGCGATCGCTTAGGGTGACCGGGGAGAATGGTCGGGTGACTTCTCCCCGCGATCTCGTTCTGCTCGGTTCGACCGGTTCGATCGGGACCCAGGCCATCGACATCGTGCGCCGCAACCCGGACCGGTTCCGGGTGGTCGCGCTCGGCGCCGGCGGCGGCAACGTCGCACTGCTCGCCGCCCAGGCACTGGAGCTGGGCGTCGAGGCGGTCGGTGTCGCGAAGGCCTCAGCCGCCCAGGACCTGCAGCTCGCCTTCTACGCCGAGGCGTCCAAGCGCGGCTACGCCACCGGCGACTTCAAGATCCCAAAGATCGTGGCGGGCCCGGACGCGATGACCGAGCTCGCGCAGTGGCCCTGTGACGTGGTGCTCAACGGTGTCGTCGGCTCCCTCGGGCTCGCGCCGACGCTCGCCGCGCTGCGGGCCGGGCGTACGCTCGCGCTCGCCAACAAGGAGTCGCTGGTCGCCGGCGGCCCGCTGGTGAAGGCCGCGATCCAGCGGCCGGGGCAGATCGTGCCGGTCGACTCGGAGCACTCGGCGCTGGCCCAGTGCCTGCGCAGCGGCAGCGCCGCCGAGGTGCGCCGGCTGATCGTCACCGCCAGCGGCGGACCGTTCCGCGGGCGCAGCCGCGACGAGTTGACGCAGGTCACACCGGAGCAGGCGCTCAACCACCCGACCTGAGCACGGCGCGCGCCGCGTTCGCCTTCTTGTGGTACGAGTACGACGCACGTGGCCAGATGGCCAAGGCGATTCACTCGGAAGACCCGGGCCGGCCGTGGACCTGGAGCTACGACAAGCGGGGCCGGCTGAGACGGCCACCGATCCCGACACCGGCACGACGACGCTCGCCTATGACCACCGCGACCGGCCCCTGACGTCGACGAATGCCTGTGGCATCACGGTGTGGAGCGGTTACGACGAGTTGTCACGGCCGACGCAGCAGCGGCTTGGCGGCAGCAGCGGAACTCTCCTGGCGGAGTACACCTACGACACTGTCAGCGTCGGGCCGACTGTGAAAGGGGTAGAAAGTGGCGACGAGATTCGACTCCGACCGGTACCTTGACCTGCTAAATGAGGCGATCCCTGGCGAGACCGGGGCCGATGAGATCCTAAGGTTTCTAAAGAGGCAAGGGCTTTCGATAGTTCAGTCAACAACTGTCTTTGCGCGTCGACGTGGGATGTCGATGTCTGAGGCAAAGGAAATCGTTGCTGAGAGCGATACATGGAACGACGTGATGGCGGACCACTCAAACTTTCACGACGCACTGGAGCGTAGTGCAGAGACATGTCGCCAGATACCTTGATCGAGTTTGTGATTTCACCTCCGTGATGACGTCATTCAAGTATTTGATCAGTGGCGAGCAGCGGTTCGTCGTCGTAGTTATGGCTGGTGAAGCCGCTGCTGCCACTCGACTGTGGGTTTGTTTGGCGCCGGACAATCCGACGGTCGGAAGTGGTTGGCTCGGCTGCTGGAGTAGTGGCACGCGAAAGGTGGAAACAGGATATTCCCTCGGGCGTCTACTCGGGGAAATGAACGCGGAGGTGGCGCGTGTGGGGCGGACGGGCCCGTTTGGCTCCTACCTCGACGATCATCTTTTCTTCGACGGGTGGGATGCTTGGGGAAGCGGGATTCCAGCACCGATAGACAATCTGTTTCCGGTCGATGTGCTGGCGTGCGCGCAAAGCTGCCGATCGAGCAATGAACTTGTAGGTATACTGTTTGGCCGAGAAAGGCGAAGCGTCGATTCTCCTGAGTGACAGAAATATTCACGAGCGGGCCGTGTGGGTGTTTCGGTCAAGTGCCCGCCCGGCCTCTTTCGCTTCGGTCCGTGACCACGTTCCGTGAAAGTGCTGGATGCCTGCCGCCGTCAGGGGTGCCGTCATGGATAACTGTGCCTGCGATTTTGGGTGACTCGCAGTGAAGGACGTGCCTTGAGGAACTGCCGTTAGTGATTCACCGTCGCGGACGCGGCCCGAGGAGGTCTCACGATGCGCCGTCGCCGAGCGCCTCGTCGCCGCTGGTGCCCTCGCCGACGGCGACATCATGAGCCTCTCAGCGATCGCTTAGGGTGACCGGGGAGAATGGCCGGGTGACTTCTCCCCGCGATCTCGTCTTGCTCGGTTCGACCGGTTCGATCGGGACCCAGGCCATCGACATCGTGCGCCGCAACCCGGACCGGTTCCGGGTGGTCGCGCTCGGCGCCGGCGGCGGCAACGTCGCACTGCTCGCCGCCCAGGCACTGGAGCTGGGCGTCGAGGCGGTCGGTGTCGCGAAGGCCTCAGCCGCCCAGGACCTGCAGCTCGCCTTCTACGCCGAGGCGTCCAAGCGCGGCTACGCCACCGGCGACTTCAAGATCCCAAAGATCGTGGCGGGCCCGGACGCGATGACCGAGCTCGCGCAGTGGCCCTGTGACGTGGTGCTCAACGGTGTCGTCGGCTCCCTCGGGCTCGCGCCGACGCTCGCCGCGCTGCGGGCCGGGCGTACGCTCGCGCTCGCCAACAAGGAGTCGCTGGTCGCCGGCGGCCCGCTGGTGAAGGCCGCGATCCAGCGGCCGGGGCAGATCGTGCCGGTCGACTCGGAGCACTCGGCGCTGGCCCAGTGCCTGCGCAGCGGCAGCGCCGCCGAGGTGCGCCGGCTGATCGTCACCGCCAGCGGCGGACCGTTCCGCGGGCGCAGCCGCGACGAGTTGACGCAGGTCACGCCGGAGCAGGCGCTCAACCACCCGACCTGGAACATGGGGCCGGTGGTGACGATCAACTCCGCCACCATGGTCAACAAGGCGCTCGAGGTGATCGAGGCGCACGAACTCTTCGACATCGCGTACGCCGACATCGAGGTGATGGTCCACCCGCAGTCGGTGATCCACTCGATGGTGGAGTTCGTCGACGGCTCGACCATCGCCCAGGCCAGCCCGCCCGACATGCGGCTGCCGATCGCGCTCGGTCTCGGCTGGCCCGACCGGGTGCCCGGCGCCGCCACCGCGGTCGACTGGAGCACCGCCCACACCTGGGAGTTCTTCCCGCTCGACGACACTGCTTTCCCTGCGGTGGCGCTGGCGAAGGCGGCGGGGGAGACCGGTCGCTGCCGGCCGGCGGTCTTCAACGCCGCCAACGAGGAGTTCGTCGCCGCGTTCGTCGCGGGACGCCTGCCCTTCCTCGGTATCGTGGACGCGCTGCAACGGGTGCTGGAGAGTACTCCCGATTTCGATGAGCCGGGTACGGTCGACGATGTGCTTGCGGCGGAGTCGTGGGCGCGTACGCATGCCCAGGAGATCATCGCGCGCTCGGTGGAAGGAGCTTGATGGCGTACGTGTTCGGGGTGGTCCTCTTCGCCCTGGCGATCCTCATCTCGGTGAGCCTGCACGAGGCCGGTCACATGGTCACGGCCAAGGCGTTCGGGATGAAGGTCACCCGCTACTTCGTCGGCTTCGGGCCGACAGTCTTCTCCTTCCGCAAGGGCGAGACCGAGTACGGCCTCAAAGGCATCCCGCTCGGCGGCTTCTGCAAGATCGTCGGGATGACCCCGCAGGACGACGACGTCGAGCCGGCCGACCAGCCGCGGGCGATGTGGCGTTTCCCGCTCTGGAAGCGCACAGTGGTGATGTCCGCCGGGTCGATCACGCACTTCGGTCTCGCCGCCATCGCGATCTGGGTCTCGGCGATCTCCCTGGGCCTGCCGAACCCGGCCTTCCCCAGCACCGAGTCCGAGATTCTCGCCGAGCCGGCCCGGATCGCCGTCGCCGACTGTGTGATCGCCGAACAGGTCGCCCGCGAATGTGCCCCCGGTGACCAGGCCAGCCCCGCCAAGGCCGCGAACCTGCAGAACGGTGACGTGATCACCGCGGTCAACGGCGTGCAGGTCAGCAGCTGGGGCGACTTCCAGGCGGCCCTGCGCGAGGTGCCGCCGGGCACTGCGGCGACGATCTCCTACCTGCGCGACGGCCGGGCCGAGGAGACCACCGCGAATCTCGCCACGGTCAAGCGCCCGCCGCTGGACAACCCCGCGGGGGAGGCCAAGGACGTCGCCGCGCTCGGCGTCGGCCTGGTCGCCACCACGCCGAGCTGGGTCACCTACGGCCCCGTCGAGGCTGTCGGGGCCAGCGGCGAGTTCCTCGGCACGCTCGCGACCAACACCGTCGACGCGCTGCAGCGGCTGCCGCAGAAGATCCCCCCGCTCTGGGACGCCGTCACCGGCGGCGAACGGGACATGGACACCCCGATCAGCGTCGTCGGCGCCAGCCGGCTCGGTGGCGAGGCCGTCGACAACGACGCCTGGGAGGTCTTCATCCTCCTGTTCATCTCGTTGAACTTCTTCGTCGGTGTGTTCAACCTGCTGCCGCTGCTCCCGCTCGACGGCGGCCACATCGCGATCGCCTGGTTCGAACGCGCGCGCTCCTGGTTGTACGGCAAGATCGGCCGGGCCGATCCCGGGCATGTCGACTACCTGAAGCTCATGCCGCTCACCTACGCGGTGATCCTGATCGGTGGCGCCTTCACGCTGCTGACAGTCACCGCGGATGTCATCAATCCGATCACGCTCTTCTCGAGGTGAGTACCAACGTGACAGCTGTCAGTCTCGGTATGCCCGCCGTACCTCCCGCGCCGCTGGCTCCGCGCCGGATCAGTCGGCAGATCATGGTCGGCTCGGTGCCGGTCGGCGGCGGCGCGCCCGTCTCCGTGCAGTCGATGACCACCACCCTCACCTCCGACGTCAACGCCACGCTCCAGCAGATCGCCGAGCTGACCGCGGCCGGCTGTCAGATCGTCCGGGTCGCCGTTCCCTCCCAGGACGACGTGGAGGCGCTGCCGGCCATCGCCAGGAAGTCGCAGATCCCGGTGATCGCCGACATCCACTTCCAGCCGAAGTACGTCTTCGCGGCCATCGACGCCGGCTGCGCGGCGGTCCGGGTCAACCCGGGCAACATCCGCCAGTTCGACGACAAGGTCGGCGAGATCGCCAAGGCCGCCAGCGAGGCGGGCGTGCCGATCCGCATCGGCGTCAACGCCGGCTCCCTGGACAAGCGGCTGCTGGCCAAGTACGGCCGGGCCACCCCCGAGGCGCTCGTCGAGTCGGCGCTCTGGGAGTGCTCGCTCTTCGAGGAGCACGGCTTCCGCGACATCAAGATCTCGGTCAAGCACAACGACCCGGTGATCATGATCGCGGCGTACCGGCTGCTCGCCGCGAAGTGCGACTACCCGCTGCACCTGGGCGTCACCGAGGCCGGCCCGACCTTCCAGGGCACCATCAAGTCCGCCACCGCCTTCGGGGCGCTCCTGTCCCAGGGCATCGGCGACACCATCCGGGTCTCCCTCTCCGCCCCGCCGGTCGAGGAGATCAAGGTCGGCTCGGCGATCCTGGAGTCGCTCGGGCTGCGCGAGCGCGGCCTGGAGATCGTCTCCTGCCCCTCCTGCGGCCGCGCCCAGGTCGACGTCTACAAGCTCGCCGAGGAGGTCACCGCCGGCCTCGAAGGGCTGCCGGTGCCGCTGCGGGTCGCCGTCATGGGCTGCGTCGTCAACGGCCCCGGCGAGGCCCGCGAGGCCGACCTCGGTGTCGCCTCCGGCAACGGCAAGGGCCAGATCTTCGTCAAGGGCCAGGTCATCAAGACCGTCCCCGAGGCGCAGATCGTCGAGACCCTGATCGAGGAGGCGCTGCGCCTGGCCGAGGAGATGGGCGCCGAACTCCCCGAGGAGCTGCGCGGGCTGACCGGCGCCACCGTCTCCGTGCACTGACGTACGTCGAACCTTCGCCGGGCCGGTCACCACGGGTGACCGGCCCGGTGTCTTTGCCGGCTCGAACGACCCGCCGACGTCTCTGCGGCGCCGGCCCGGACCGTCCACCGGCGGCACCTGCTGTGAGCGGCGCAACGTCCGGGTAAAACCAGGCGAAATGTGTCCGCCCCGGTGGCTACTGTCCTGCGAGTGCCACTGCTGCCCGCACCGGGGCTCGCCCGGACGCTGACGTACGCCACCCTGGTCCACACCGTGGGGCGGGGCCTCTGGCTCACCGCCAGCGCGCTGATGCTGACCCGGTCCGTCGGGCTCTCCGTCGCCGAGGTCGGTATCGCGCTCAGCGCCGCGGCCCTGGTCAACCTCGTCGTCGCCAGCCCGATGGGCTACCTCGCCGACCGGCTCGGACCCCGCCGCGTCTACCTCCTGTCGGGGTTCGCCCTGGCGGTGCTGACCGCCGGGATCGCGCTCGCGGGGTCGTTCGTGGCGTACCTGGGGCTGGCCGTGCTGATCGCGGTGGCCGACAGCGCCAACGTCGGCGCCCGGGGCGCGGTGATCGCCGGGGGTGTTCCCGCCGACCAGCGGGTGCGGACCCGCGCCTACCTGCGCGCCACCACCAACGTCGGCATCTCCGTCGGCGCGGTGATCGCAGGCGCCGGCATCGCCGTCGACACGCGCGCCGCCTACCAGGTGCTGATCATCGCCAACGCCGCCTTCTTCCTGCTCGCGGCGCTGATGCTGATCCGGCTCGCCCCCATCCCGCGAGTGCCCGCCCCCGCGAGTGGCCCGCGGCTGCTCGCCTTGCGCGACCGGCCCTTCCTCGCCTTCGTCGCCCTCGACGGGCTGATGTCGATGCACTTCACCCTCCTCAACGTCGCCCTGCCGCTCTGGATCGCCGACCACACCGACGCCCCGCGCTGGCTGATCTCGGTGCTGCTGCTGGTCAACACCACGATGGTGGTGCTCTTCCAGGTCCGCGCCTCCCGGGGCACCGCGGATCTGCCCGGCGCGGCGCGGGCCTCCCGCCGCGCCGGCGTCGCGATCGGCGCGGCCTGCGTGCTCTTCGCCGCCGCCGGCGGAATGCCCACCGCCGCGGCGGTGGCGCTGCTGGTCGCCGGGGCGCTCGCCCACGTCGTCGGCGAACTCTGGCACTCCGCCGCCGGCTGGGGCATCTCGTTCGGGCTCGCCCCCGCCCACGCCCAGGGCCAGTACCAGGGCACGTACGGCATGGGCTTCTCGCTCGGCCGGATGGTGGCGCCGGTGCTGGTCACCACGCTCGCCATCGGCTGGGGCACCCCCGGCTGGATCGTGCTGGGGGTGCTCTTCCTGCTGCTCGGGGCGGCGATCCCGCCGGTGGTGCGCTGGGCGGCGGGGACCCGTACGCCGGCGGGGGAGCGGGAAGCCGTCGCCGTCGGCTGAGGCGATGCCGCCACTCGTCCCCCGCGAAACGGCACCGATCTGGCAGGCTGGACGGGTGCTGATGGCGCCCGTACGGCAGCTCGGCGCGGCGGACCGCCGCGCCGTCGAACGGCTGCTCGACCTCGACCCGTACGGCGCCGCGCCCGTCGCGGAGCGGGTCGCCGCGCGCGGTCTGGCCTGGTGGCGCTCCGACGGCCGGGTGCTCGGCTACGGCAGCCGCCGCAACCTGGAGGCGCTCTGCTGGGTCGGCGGCAACCTGACCCCGGTGCGCGCCGGCCGTCCCGCGCTCGCGGCCTTCGCCGAACGGCTCGCCGGTGAGCCGCGGCTCTGCTCCTCGATCGTCGGGCGGGCCGACGCGGTGCTGGAGCTCTGGGAGCGGCTGGAGGGGCGCTGGGGCCCGGCCCGCGACGTACGCCCGAACCAGCCGCTGCTGGTGACCGCCACGATGCCGTCGGTCGCGCCCGACCCGTACGTGCGCCGGGTGCAGGTGGAGGAGAGCGAGCTTCTCTTCCCAGCCGCGGTCGCCATGTACACCGAGGAGGTCGGCGTCTCGCCGGTGCTGGAGGACGGCGGCCGGGCCTACCGGCGGCGGGTCAACGACCTGGTCCGGGCCGGGCGCGCGTACGCCCGCTTCGAGGACGGCCGGGTGGTCTTCAAGGCCGAACTCGCGGTGGTGACCCGTCGGACCGCGCAGATCCAGGGCGTCTGGATGACGCCGGAGTGGCGCGGGCGGGGGTTCGCCGCCGCGGCGATGGCGGCGGTGGTCCGCGACGCGCTCACGTACGTGGCGCCGACGGTGAGCCTCTACGTCAACGACTTCAACGCCCCGGCCCGGCGGGTGTACCAGCGCTGCGGCTTCGCACCGGTCGGCGCCCTCGCCACCGTTCTCTTCTGACCTGCCCCGCCGACGCGCGCGTCGGAATCCTCGCCAACCGGGTCGGGCCGGACATGAGCATCCGCACCGCCGCCGCCACGTACGGGGTGGCCTTCTCGCCGTACTTCCTGGGGATCGTGCGCCGGGTCGCCCAGACCTGAGTGCCGCTCGGGGCCCTGGGCGGCTCCGGCCCTCGCCCCTATCCTGGGGGCATCGATTGGTCGCGCCCGTGGCTCCCCCCGTGAGCCGCCCCCGTCCCCTGCGAAGGGTAAGTCCATGAGCGTCGCATTCCTGGTCTCCGGTGTCCGCACCCCGTTCGGCCGCTACGGCGGCGCCCTCGCCGGGGTCCGCCCCGACGACCTCGCCGCGCACGTGATCCGCGAACTGGCCGCCCGCCATCCGTCGGTGGACTGGTCCCGGGTGGACGACGTGGTGCTGGGCTGCGCCAACCAGGCCGGGGAGGACAACCGCAACGTGGCCCGGATGGCCGCGCTCCTCGCCGGCCTCCCGCAGGAAGTGCCGGGCAGCACCGTCAACCGGCTCTGTGGCTCCGGCCTGGACGCGCTCGCCACCGCCGCCCGGGCGATCGTCGCCGGTGAGGCCGATCTCGTGGTCGCCGGCGGTGTGGAGAGCATGAGCCGCGCCCCGTTCGTGCTGCCGAAGGCGACCAGCGCCTTCTCCCGCTCCAACGAGATCCACGACACCACCCTGGGCTGGCGGTTCGTCAACCCGGCGATGGAGGAGCAGTTCGGCACCGACTCGATGCCGCAGACCGCCGAGAACGTGGCCCGCGACTACGACGTCTGCCGCGCCGACCAGGACGCGTTCGCGCTGCGGTCGCAGCAGCGTGCGGCGAAGGCGCAGGCCAACGGCGTCCTCGCCGCCGAGATCGTGCCGGTGGAGGTGCCGGCCGGGCGGGGGCAGACCCGCCTGGTGGAGGCCGACGAGCACCCGCGGGAGACCACGGCGGAGAAGCTCGCCGCACTGCGCCCGCTCTTTCCCGGCGGCACGGTGACCGCCGGCAACGCCTCCGGCATCAACGACGGGGCGGTTGCCCTCCTCGTCGCCAGCGAGGCCGCCGTGCTCCGGTACGGACTGACCCCGCTGGCCCGCATCAGCGGCGCCGCCGCGGCCGGGGTGCCGCCGCGGGTGATGGGCATCGGCCCCGTTCCGGCCAGCCGCAAGCTGCTGGAGCGGCTCGGTCTGCAGATCTCCGACGTGGACGTGGTGGAGCTCAACGAGGCATTCGCAGCCCAGGGGATCGCGGTGCTGCGGGAACTCGGTCTGGCACCCGACGCCGAGCACGTCAACCCCAATGGCGGCGCGATCGCCCTCGGGCATCCGCTCGGTGCCAGCGGGGGCCGGCTGGCGCTCAACGCCGCGCTCCAGCTGCGCCGCACCGACGCCCGCCGGGCCCTGGTGACGATGTGCGTCGGTGTCGGGCAGGGCATCTCGCTGATGCTGGAATCGGCCGCCTGAGCGCGGCCCGCTCGGTCCGGCACGACCGGCACCGCACGCCTAGAGTGTTGACCACCATCAAGCACAGGGAGTCGGACCGGTGACCCTCGACGATGCCCAGGCGGCGGTGACGATCCTGGCCGGCGTGATGATCCTGGCCGGGCTGGCGGGTGTGGTCGTCCCGGTGCTGCCGGCGGTGCCGCTCTGCTGGGGCGGGGTGCTGGTCTGGGCGCTCTTCGGCGACGCCGGCACGCTGCGCTGGGGGATCCTCGCCGTCGCCACGCTGGTGGCGCTCGTCGGCGCCGTCGTCAAGTACGCCTGGCCCGGCCGCAACCTCAAACGCAGCGGGGTGCCCAACCGCTCCCTGCTCGCCGGCGGTCTGCTCGGGCTGGTCGGCTTCTTCGTGGTGCCGCTCGTCGGGCTGGTGATCGGGTTCGTGCTCGGCATCTACCTCGCCGAACTCGCCCGGCTGGGCAACGCCTCCCTGGCCTGGCCCTCGACCGTGCAGGCGCTCAAGGCGGCGGGCTTGTCGATGCTGGTCGAGCTCGGTTCCGGGCTGATCATCGCCGGGCTCTGGGGTGCCGGGCTGCTGCTTGCCTGACCCGCGACTCCGTGATCGCAGTCGATTCCTGGCGCCCGGTGGTGTGGATCGCTTGCCACCGGGCATCAGTCCACTGTCAGTGATGCGTTAGGTTGCTCGTTCCGGCGGGTACATCGGCCTCGCACGGTGGGGACCCGAGGCATCGCCGCAACCAGCCGCAGTGGGAGGTTCGATGAGCTCTGCTCCGGCTGCAGAGCACGGTGACGGCAGCTACGCCGGCAGCGATCAGCTCTCGACGATGCTCTCGGCGGCACCCACGACCAGCGACGCTGTACCCTTCCCGGCCGAGTTTCCCGAGGTGCCGGGGACGGCCCTGGCCGGACGGTACCTGCCCGGCACCCTCGACCTGGAAGTGGGCGGGGACTGGTACGACGTCCTGCCGCTGGACTCCGAACGCCTGCTGCTGGTCGTCGGTGAGGTGACCGCCCGTGGCCTGGCCGGTGTCGCGCCGATCCGGCAGGTGCGCGACGTGCTGCGCGCCGCGGCCCGCGACAACTGCGATCCCGGCGCGGTGCTCACCCGGCTGAACCAGGCGGCGGTCGACGGCGACGGCTGGGCCGCCAGTGTCATCTGCCTGATCTTCGATCCCGCCGGCGGCGAGCTGCGGTACGCCAGCGCCGGCCATCCGCCGCCGCTGGTGATCTCCGGCGCCGAGCTGCGGCTGCTCTACGACCGGGCGCTGGGCCCGCTGATCGGCGCGCTCCCCACCGCCGCCTACGAGGTCCGCGACGACCGGCTGGAAGTCGGGGACCGCCTGCTGCTCTACACCGGCGGCCTCGTCGAGCAGCACGGGGCCGGCGCCGACCTGCTCGGCCGGGTCCGGGTGGCGGCCGCCGAGCCGGCGGAGCGCCTGCCCGACCTGCTGGACGCGGTCGCCCGGGTGGTGACCGAGCGCTCCGGCCACGACGACGTCGCACTGCTGGCACTGGAGGCGGTGGAGTCCAGCGGGTTCGCGCTGCGGTTGCCGGCCGAGCCGACGAAGCTCAGCCTGCTGCGCAAGCGGCTGGAACGGTTCCTCGTGGCCCACCGGGTCGGTGAGACGGACCTCTTCGACCTGACCGTGGCGGTCTCCGAGGCAGCGGCGAACGCGATCGAGCATCCGATCGACCCGCGGGAGCCGGTGATCGAGGTCGAGGTGTCGATCAGGGACCGGAGCGTGCTGGTGACGGTGCGCGACACGGGCCAGTGGCGGGAGTCGACCGACGCCGGCTTCCGCGGCCGGGGCCTGTCACTGATCAACGCCCTCGGTGAGCTGGTGGTGCGCCGTACCCCGCAGGGCACCGAGCTGAGCCTGCGCCGCCGGCTCGCCGACTGATCGCCGCCGGGTCCGTTCCGGAGCGGGTGGCACGGATCACGGGGCGGGAAACGCCGGTGCGGGCGGCTATAGGCTTGCACGTATGACCGTCCGTCCGTCGCTGATCCCCGGCACCCTCTCCCCGGCGCGGCCGGTGCCGGGTCGCATCGTCCGCCCCGAGTACGTCGGCAAGACCGCCCCGAAACAGTGGCAGGGCTCGCACGTCCAGACCCCGGAGACCATCGAGAAGATGCGCGTCGCGGGCCGGATCGCCGCCCAGGCGCTGCAACTGGCCGGGGAGCACTGCAAGCCCGGCGTCACCACGGACGAGATCGACCGGGTGGTGCACGAGTTCCTCTGCGACCAGGGGGCGTACCCCTCGACGCTCGGCTACAAGGGCTTCCCGAAGTCCTGCTGCACCAGCCTCAACGAGGTCATCTGCCACGGCATCCCCGACTCCACGGTGATCATGGACGGGGACATCGTCAACGTCGACATCACCGCCTACATCGGCGGCGTGCACGGCGACACCAACGCCACCTTCCTGGCCGGCGAGGTCGCGGAGGAGGCCCGGCTGCTGGTGGAGCGCACCCGCGAGGCGATGATGCGCGGCATCCGGGCGGTCGCCCCGGGACGGCAGATCAACGTCATCGGCCGCGTGATCGAGTCGTACGCGAAGCGGTTCGGCTACGGCGTGGTGCGCGACTTCACCGGGCACGGCATCGGTGAGGCGTTCCACAGCGGCCTCTACGTGCCACACTACGACAGCCCCCGCCCCACCGACGTGATGGAGCCGGGGATGACCTTCACCATCGAGCCGATGATCACCCTCGGCACCCACCAGTGGGACATGTGGGACGACGGCTGGACCGTGGTCACCAAGGACCGTCGCTGGACCGCGCAGTTCGAGCACACACTGGTCGTCACCGAGGACGGGCACGAAATTCTGACCCTGCCATGACCGAGATCGACGTGCCGAAGGTCGAGGAGGTGGCCGAGATTCCCGCTGCGTTCCGGGAGCACCACCACGCCGACGTCTCCGGCGGCTGGCTGCGTCCGGCGGTCTTCGGCGCGATGGACGGGCTGGTCACCAACATCGCCCTCATCGCCGGCGTCGGCGGTGGCGGCGTCTCCGCCGACAACATCCTGCTCAGCGGTGTCGCGGGCCTGGTCGCCGGCGCCATCTCGATGGGGCTGGGGGAGTACACCAGCGTCAGCTCCGCCAACGAGCAGGTCGCCGCCGAGATCGCCAAGGAACGCCGGGAGCTGGAGCTCAACCCGGAAGCCGAGGCGTGGGAGCTGGCCCAGGCCTGGGTGCGCCGCGGTGTGCCCGAGGAGGTCGCCGAGCAGCTCGCGGCGGCGCTTGCGAAGAACCCGGAGGAGGAGCTGCGCGCCCACGTCCGGGAGGAGCTGGGCGTCGACCCCGACGACCGGCCGAGCCCGTGGATCGCCGCGATCTCGTCCTTCGTCTGCTTCTCGATCGGCGCGATCGTGCCGCTGCTGCCGTACCTGCTCGGGTTCACCTCGCTCTGGCTGGCGCTCGGCTTCGGTGCGGTGGGGCTCTTCGTGGCCGGCGCGATCGTTGCCCGCTTCACCGGCAAGCGCTGGTGGCGCAGCGGCGCGCGTCAGCTGCTGCTCGGTGTCGCCGCCGCAGGCGCCACCTACCTGATCGGCCTGCTGATCGGCGTCCAGATCACCTGACAGTCGTGCAACCGTTCCGGCCCGGCGCCCCCGTGGCGCCGGGCCGGAACTCTCCGCGGTCTCAGGTTCTCAGGCGGACCGCGATCCCGGTCGCGATCTCAGCCGAATCGGCGCTCGATCGGCAACCGCGAGCGGGTGAGCAGCCCCGCGCCCGCCATTGCGATCAGGGGTACCACCAGCAGCAGCCCCAGGGCGCTCCACGGCACCACCAGCGGGTACTGGTGGTTGACCGCGAGGGACCGTCCCTCCGCAGTGTTCAGGGCGGTCAGGATCGCCATCGCCGATCCCAGCCCGATCAGCACACCGAGCAGGCTGCCGAGCCCGGCGGTCACTCCGGCCTGACTCAGCGACAGCCTTCGCCGTACGCCGGGAGTGGCCCCGACGGCGGCCAGGGTGGAGAGGTCGCCGCGGCTGTCGGCGGCGGTGAGGCCGGTCGCGATCCCGGCCGCGCCGAGCGCGATCACCCCGGCGGCCAGCGCCAGGAGCAGCGCCATGTCGTCCTGACCGCCGCTGTAGCCCCGTTCCACCGATACGCGGATCTGCGGTGCCACCGCACGGAGGGCGGCGGTGAGGGCGTCCTGTTCCACCCAGGTCAGGCTGCCGTCGGTGGAGCCGACGTAGCCGGTGTGCCCGATCGCCAGGCCGGCCCGCTCGACAAGCTCGGGGGACAGGAACCGAAGGTCGGTCTCCAGGCTGGTGAGGAGGTGCCCTGGGACTTCGAACGTAACGGAGTCCCTGGACGGATGGGTCACCTCCACTGTCGCGCGCCCGTCGTGCAAGAGGAACGGGTCGGTGACCACCACGCCTCCGCGGCGCAGCACCCGGGTCGCCTCGGCAAGATCGTCGCCGCTCGCACCGGTGAGGAACGGCAGAGCCGAGCCGTCGTCGACCAGCGTCTGTAGCGGCAGGGCGCTCGGTCCGCGGTCAGGTTTGTTGCAGCGCTTGTCGGCCCGTAGTTCCTGGAGCGACGGGCCGCCGTGCTGATTCCCGAAGGGGCAGAGGTTCTCCGGCGGCCACTGCACCCAGATATCGCACCTGAAGCCTGCCGCGTTGACCTTCTCCGGGCAGGTCGCCCTGCGGATCTCGATGACGTCGCCCCCGGTTGTCCGGGCGGCGAGGGCAGCGCGGATCTGCGGGGACGACAGGTCGCCCGAGGCGCTGGTGTCGATGACCGCGATGGTGCCGACCGGGGCGAAGGTCTGGTAACGGGCGGCGGCGCGCCCGCTGTCGCTGGCGAAGTAGGTGCCCAGCAGTACCGCGCCGGCCACCGCCGCCATCACCGCCGAGATGGCCGGTGCCGTGGCGGCCCGGTTGCGGGCGGCATCCCGCAGCGCGAGCCGCGGCGCGAGCGGAAGGAACCGTCCGGCCCGCGCGATCAGTGCGATCAGGCTCGGCGTGCAGATGGCCAGCCCGAGCTGCGCCAAGATCAAACCGCCGAGGACGCCCTGGGTGTTGACCTGCTGCGTGCTGTAACCGGCCAGCGCGCCGCCGGCGACGAGGAGCGCTGCGCCGAGGAGGATCCAGCGGCGCCGGGAACGGACCGCGCCGCGCCGCCCCGTCAGGCCCTGCACGACGGACTGCCGGGCAGCGCTGAACGCGGGGATCAGCGCGGCAGTGATACCGGTCAGCACCGCGAGGGCGGCGATGACGGCGAGGGCGAGCGGGAACGCCCGGTACCCCCCGGCACGCGAGTCGAAGATGTGTTCCTCCAGCAGTCCCCGGGCGGCCAGGGCGCTCACGACACCGAGGAGCAGCCCGGTCAGCGCGCCGGCGAGGCCGAGCAGGACGCCGTCGGCGAGGACGATGCGCCGTAGCTGGGCCGGGCTGCCGCCGGCGGCAGCGACCAGCGCCAGCTCCCGGCTGCGGCGCCGGGCGCCGACGGCGAAGGCCGGCCCGGCCAGCAGCACGATCTCCAGCATGCCCAGGCCGGCCAGCAGGACACCGACGCTGAGTACCTTCGGGTCGGCAGAGGATGGTGACGGCGCGTGCTCGGGCGGGTCGAGCAGGACGGCGCGCGACGTGACGGCCAGGCCATGCTCGTTGAGTTGCCGGACCTGATCCCAGTCGATGGGCGCCGGCGTGTCGACCAGCCATCTGAACGAATCCGAGACACCGGTGGTCTCGATCAGCGCGGTGGGCGAGATCGCCACGGTCTCGGTGAGCGAATCGGGAAACTCGACGATCCCGGTGACGGTGAACCGGCGGTCGAAGGCGCCGATCGTCAGCTCGTCACCTTGGCCCACGCCGAGTCGCTGTGCGGCCTGCGCGGTGACGGCCGCTTCGGTCATGCCCTGCGGCGCCCGGCCGGAGACCAGCGTCCACATTCCGGTGGTGATGGGGTCGGCAAGATCGATCCCCTTCACCAGCAGGTCGCCCTGGCCGGCCGCGGTCCGCATCGGCACCCAGTTCTGACCGACCCGGGTGATGCCGCTTCCCGCCGGGAGGAGGGCCAGGATCTCGGACTCTGTCGCGGGCGTGGAGCGGTACTCGCCGTCCGGCTGCGACAGGCGCCAGTCGCCGCCGTGGACGTCCTGCGTGATCCCGCTCGTCGCCCACCACTTCACCTCGGCGTCGGCGCGGCCGAAGCTTCGGTCGAGCCGCTCCTCGGTCGTCAGCGTGAACATGTCGTACGCCGTGGCGGCGAAGCCCATCCCCAGGACCGGCAACGCGATCATCGCCAGCACCAGGGCACTGCGGCCCCGGGATCGCCGGGTTTCCCGCGCCGCGATGCGCAGCGCCGTACGCCAGCCGCTCATCGCACCGATCCCAGCAGCGACTCGGCGCCGGCGAGCGGGCCGCTGGTGTCGATGACGACACCGTCGCGGAGGAAGACGACCCGGTCGGCCCAGGCGGCGTGCCGGGAGTCGTGGGTGACGAGCATCCCGGCGGCGCCGGCGTCGATGTGGGCCCGCAGCAGCCGCAGGATCTGCTCGCCGGTCTGCGAGTCGAGCGCCCCGGTCGGTTCGTCGGCGAGGACCAGCCGGCGTTCGCCGACCAGCGCACGGGCGATGGCGACCCGCTGCTGCTGGCCGCCGGAGAGCTCGTCGGGGAAGCGGGCCGCCTTCTCGGTGAGGCCCACCTCCGACAGCGCGGCGATGGCGAGCCGTCGTGCGGCGCGTACGCCCTTGCCGTCCAGCTCCAACGGGAGCGCGACGTTCTCCACGGCGGTCAGGCCGGCGAGCAGGTTGAGGTCCTGGAAGACGTACCCGATGCTGCGGCGGCGCAGCTGGGCCAGGTGGCGGCGGTTGAGGGTGCGCAGGGACTGCCCTTCGACGCGGACCTCGCCTTCGGTGGGGCTGTCGAGGCCGCCGGCGAGGTGCAGCAGGGTCGACTTGCCGGAGCCGGAGGGCCCCATGACGGCGACCAGTTCGCCGGGGCGGACAGCCAGGGTGACGCCGCGCAGGGCGTGCACCGCCGCCGCGCCGGTGCCGTGCGTGCGGTGCACCGCCGAGAGTTCCAGGACGGGCCGGGCCGGAGCGGCCCTCACGCGGACGCCTCGCTCTCGGCCGTCGAGGTGTCGTGCGCGTACCCGGCGTCTTCGCCGTCGGCGATAGCCCTTGCGGTACGGCGGGTCGGCGGTGGTGGTTCGCGCAGGACGCTCGCCTCGCAGTAGTCGAGCCAGCGCAGCTCCGCCTCGGCCTGGAAGACCAGCGACTCCAGCACCAGCCGCCAGGAGAGCGCGCCGGGCTCGGTGCCGCGGGTTTTGAGCCGGGTGAGTTCCTGCAGCGTGCGCATGGTGGCGCTGCGCTGGGCCTGCACGACGGCGCCCACGTCGACGCCCGGGGTGGAGAGCGCCAGCGCCAGTTTGATCGCCAGTTCGTCGCGGGGCCGGTCGGCGCGGCTGATCGGGGAGGCGAACCAGAGGGCGATCTCGGTGCGTCCCTCGGGGGTGATCTCGTACGGCCGTTTGCCGTCGGTGTCCTCCGGCAGGGCCGTGACCAGCCCGTCGCGTTCCAGCCGGCTCAGGGTCGTGTAGACCTGCCCGATGTTCAGCGGCCAGGTCGCCCCGGTTGCCTCCTCGAAGGAGGCGCGTAGCTGGTAGCCGTACATGGGCCCGCGTTCGAGCAGGGCGAGCAGTCCGTGGCGAATCGTCATGGATACCGAGTATGCATACCCGGTATGGCGTTGGCAAGCGCGCGGTCCGCCCGCGGCGCGGCGCAGGTCGGGCCGAGCGTCAGGCGGTCCGGCCGGGGAAGTCGACAACGATCGGCGACACTCCCGCCTGCCGGCGCCAGTAGGTCGCCCGCCGGGCGCACCCGGTCAGCGCGTCGAGCGCCGGTGCGCGGCCGTCCCCGGCGGTCACCGGCAGCACCGCCCGCCAGTACGCGCCGGTGCGCTCCTCGACCTCGATCGCCAGCCGCAGCGCCGACGCCTCGTCGGTGACCTTGAAGGGCAGTTCGTAGGCGGGCTGCTCGCCCGGAATCCCGACGCCGGCCGCGCTCAACTGGACCAGCAGTTCGTCACGCCGGGCCCGGTGCGCGGCCTCGGCGTTGCGGGCGGCCCGGGCCAGGGCCTCGGGCAGGCGTACCCCGATCACCCCGTACGCGAAGATGGCGGCGTACTCGGCCCGCAGGGTGGCGACGAGTTCGGTGTTCACTTCAGGACCTCCACGTACGTCGCCAGAGCCGCCGCGATGGAACCGACGAGCGCGGCCCGTTCGGCCGGCGCCGCCAGGCAGAGCCCGGCGGCCTGCTCACGTCCGGCCTGCTCGGCCTCGCGCAGCGCGGCAAGGGCCGCCGGCGCGTCGGCGGTCTCGTTTCCGGTGCCGGCGGTCGGCGCCGCGCCGGGCGACGCCGCCCCGGTCACCGCGGCCAGCGCCTGCGCGTGGGCCAGGTGCCCGGCGGAGATCGGCGTCAGCAGGCCGGCCTGGTCAGGATGGGCCGCGGCGATCTCCTGACACCGGGCGGCGAGGTCCAGCGCGGTGGCGATCATCGGGGCCAGCGGATCCGCCGCTGGATCCGGGGCCGGATCCCGGCCGAGAAGATCACAGGCTGTCAGCGGTACAACGCTGCCTGCCAGGGCGAGTGTGGCCGTCATCCGTAGCAGCGCACGTCGGGAATGCCCGGATACGTCGTCGCGCTGAGTTGTGCTCCCGTTCCCCACCGGATCAGTCAACACCATGGCGCTCGATGATGGGGACAGTGGTCGGTGCGGCGGCCGTCCGCCTTACCGCGCGGCGCGTTACGCTCTGCGCAGCCACCTGATGCCAATCGGCCAGGGGGCGTGCTTGCTTTGCCGGCAGGGTTGCGGCGAAGTCGACCGGAGAGGGGTGCGGAGATGACGCAGCGTGGCCGTGCCGGCAGGTCGGCGACTGGGCCGAGGACCACTGCGCGACCGAAGAGCGACCTTGCGAATCGCCGGGCGCAGTTGCGGGCAGTGATCGAGCCGGTGGTGACCGAGGCCGGATACGACCTCGAGGAGGTCTCCGTCTCGCGCGCCGGCCGGCGCCACATCGTCCGGGTGATCGTCGACGGTGACGGCGGCATCGGGCTGGACTCGGTCGCCGAGGTCTCCCGGGCGGTTTCCGCGGCGCTGGACGCCGCCGAGGAGGCCGGCGGCGATCTGGTCGCCGGCGAGTACCAGCTCGAGGTCTCCTCGCCCGGCGTGGACCGCCCGCTGATCCTGCCCCGCCACTGGCGGCGCAACGCCGGACGCCTGGTGAAGGTCACCGTCAAGGGCGGCGCGCCGCAGGCGGACGCGGGCGAGGGTGACCGGCAGATCACCGCGCGAGTGGTGTCGGCCGATGACGAAACGGTGACACTGGATCAGGACGGTCAGCAGACCGCCCACCGCTACACCGATCTCGGCCCGGGACGGGTCCAGGTGGAGTTCAGCCGCCTGGATCAGGTCACCGACGAGGAACTGACCGAGATCGACGATTCTGACGACGACGATGATGTGGAGGACGAGGAGAGGTGAACATCGACCTCGCGGCGCTGCGCGCACTGGAGCGCGAGCGGGAGATCCCGTTCGACACGATCCTCGCGGCGATCGAGACCGCGCTGTTGACTGCATACCGGCACACCGAGGGCGCCGAACCGCACGCCCGGGTGGAGATCGACCGCCGGACCGGGAGCGCCCTGGTCTACGCCCAGGAGATGGGCGAGGACGGCGCCGTGGTGCGGGAGTGGGACGACACCCCGCACGACTTCGGGCGGATCGCCGCCATGACCGCCAAGCAGGTCATCCTGCAGCGGCTGCGGGAGGCGACCGACGAGGTGCACTTCGGCGAGTACGTCGGCCGTGAGGGTGACCTCGTCACCGGCATCGTGCAGGCGCACGAGGCGCGCACCGAGAAGGGCATCGTCACCATCGACCTGGGCAAGCTGGAGGCGGTCCTACCCGCCTCCGAGCAGGTGCCCGGTGAGATCTACGCCCACGGCCAGCGGATCCGCTGCGTGGTGGTGCACGTCGCCAAGGGGATGCGCGGTCCGCAGATCACCCTGTCGCGCTCGCATCCGGCCCTGGTCAAGAAGCTCTTCGCCCTCGAGGTGCCCGAGATCGTCGACGGTGCGGTGGAGATCGGCGCGATCGCCCGGGAGGCGGGCCACCGTACGAAGATCGCGGTCCGGTCGACGGTGCCCGGGGTGAACGCCAAGGGCGCCTGCATCGGCCCGATGGGGCAGCGGGTGCGCGCGGTGATGAGCGAACTGCACGGCGAGAAGATCGACATCATCGACTGGTCGGACGACCCGGCGGCCTTCGTCGGCAACGCCCTGTCGCCGGCCAAGGCGCTGCGGGTCGAGGTCGTCGACCTGGCGAACCGGGCCGCGCGGGTGACCGTGCCGGACTTCCAGCTCTCCCTGGCGATCGGCCGGGAAGGGCAGAATGCCCGGCTCGCGGCACGGCTCACCGGCTGGCGGATCGACATCCGGTCGGACGCCGAACAGTCGTCCGACGGGTCCGGACGGGGTCCTTCGGATCACGCTCGGGAGCCGGGCGGAGCGATCTCGGGCGGCTAGGGGTAGACTTTCGTGGTGGTACGACGTGCGTGGCCGGAGCGAACCTGTGTGGGTTGTCGGCAACGCGCGGCGGCTGCCGAGCTTCTGCGGATAGTCGCGGTCGGCGAAGGGGCTGGTCACAGCCTCCGACCCGACCCGGCTCGCAGACTGCCGGGTCGAGGTGCTCATCTGCACCGGGACCCGGCTTGCTTCGCGCTGGCGCAGCGGCGCCGGGCCTTCGCCCGAGCCCTGCGGACACCCGGTGTCCCTGACACCGGCGAGCTGGCCGAGCACATCAACGCGTCATCCGCTGCGTCCGGTCATCCGGCCGGACGAGGGTCCGCAAGCAAGGTAGGACGACCGACATGAGCACACGATGAAGTTCCTGAAATGACCAGGCTTCAAGTGCAGGAGTGAGGTCGCTGCGGGTGCTGCCCGCACGACCTCGGAGTGAGGAGTGCAGTGGCAGGTAAGGCCCGCGTACACGAGCTGGCAAAAGAGCTCGGGGTCGAGAGTAAGACCGTTCTCGCCAAGTTGAAGGAAATGGGCGAGTTCGTGAAGTCCGCATCGAGCACCGTCGAGGCGCCTGTCGCCCGACGTCTCCGTGGCGCGTTCGCCGCGTCGGCCGGTGGCTCCGCCCCGGCCGCGGCAGAGCCGAAGGCACCGGCCGAGCCGGCCTCGCCCTCGGCACCGACCCCGAAGCCGACCGCACCGGGTGAGCCCCGCGTGTCGGCCAAGCCGATGCCCCCGCGGCGTCCGGCTGCTCCGGGCGCCAAGCCGAAGGGACCGGTCCCCGGTCCTCCGCAGCCGGCAGCGCCGGTCGCGAAGCCGGCGAGCGCCCACGACATCGAGGTGGCGGCCGCTGAGGCGCGTGCTGCTGCCCTCAAGGCCGAGCAGGAAGCCGCCGTCAAGGCGGCGCAGGCTGCTCGGCAGCAGCAGCGGGAGACGCCGCGCCGGGAGCCCCCGGCCGACGGCGGTCCCGCGCGTCCCAAGGGACCGGGTCCCGGCGCCATGCCGCCCCGCCCGGGTTCGCCCGCGGCCGGTCGTACCGCAACTCCGGGTACGCCGACGCCGGGTCCCGGACGGCCGGGCGGTCGTCCGCCGGCCCGCGGTGCGGGTAACAACCCGTTCGGCATCACCCAGGGCAGCGGGCAGCGTCCCGCGGGTCCGGGTGGCGGCGGTCGTCCCAACCCGAACGCCATGCCTCCGCGGCCGAGTCCGGCTTCGATGCCGCCTCGTCCCAGCCCGGCCTCCATGCCGAGCCAGCGTCCGGGTCGTCCCGGTGGTGGCCCCGGCGCGGGTCGTCCGGGTGGTCCCGGTGGCGGCGCAGGTCGTCCCGGTGGCGGCGGCGGTGGCGGTTTCCGTGGCGGTCCCGGTGGCGGCGGCGGTGGCGGTGGCTACCGCGGCGGTCCCGGTGGCGGTGCCGGAGCTGGTGCCGGCGGCGGTTTCCGCGGCGGTCCCGGCGGTGGCGCCGGTGCTGGTGCCGGTGGCGGTTTCCGGCCGGGTGGTCCCGGTGGCGGCGGTGGCCGTCCCGGTGGCGGTGGCCGTGGCCGTGGCGGCGGCGCCGCGGGTGCCTTCGGGCGTCCGGGTGGCCGGCCCACGCGTGGCCGCAAGTCCAAGAAGCAGCGCAGACAGGAGTTCGACAACCTGTCGGCTCCGACCATGAGCTCGGGCGCGCCCCGGGGTCAGGGTCAGGTCGTCAGGCTCTCCCGCGGTGCGTCGCTCTCGGACTTCGCCGACAAGATCAACGCCAACCCGGGTTCGCTGGTCCAGGAGATGTTCAACCTGGGCGAGATGGTCACGGCGACCCAGTCCTGCTCTGACGAGACCCTGCTGCTGCTCGGTGAGCACCTCGGTTTCGACGTGCAGATCGTCAGCCCCGAGGACGAGGACCGCGAGCTGCTCGCGCAGTTCAACATCAACCTCGACGCCGAGGTTGACGAGGAGCGGCTGGTCAGCCGGCCGCCGGTGGTGACCGTCATGGGTCACGTCGACCACGGTAAGACCAAGCTCCTCGACGCGATCCGCAAGGCGAACGTCGTGGCGGGCGAGGCCGGTGGCATCACCCAGCACATCGGTGCCTACCAGGTCCGCGTGCCGCACGACGGTCAGGAACGGGCGATCACCTTCATCGACACCCCGGGTCACGAGGCGTTCACCGCCATGCGTGCTCGTGGTGCCCAGGTCACGGACATCGTGATCCTGGTGGTCGCGGCTGACGACGGTGTCATGCCGCAGACCATCGAGGCGTTGAACCACGCCAAGGCGGCCGACGTGCCGATCGTGGTGGCGGTCAACAAGGTCGACAAGCCCGAGGCGAACCCGGACAAGGTCCGCCAGCAGCTGACCGAGTACGGACTGGTCGCCGAGGAGTATGGCGGCGACACGATGTTCGTCGACGTGGCAGCCAAGCCGGGCATCGGCATCGAGCAGCTGCTCGAGGCCGTCCTGCTGACCGCCGACGCGTCGCTGGAGCTGACCGCTCCGATCGACGGGCCGGCGCAGGGTGTGGCGATCGAGGCGCACCTCGACAAGGGGCGCGGCGCGGTCGCGACGGTCCTGGTCCAGAAGGGCACGCTGCGGGCAGGCGACTCGATCGTCGCCGGCGGTGCGCACGGCCGGGTCCGGGCAATGCTCGACGACAACGGCGAGCAGGTCAGCGAGGCTGGTCCGGCGCGTCCGGTGCTGGTCCTCGGTCTGACCGCGGTGCCGAGCGCGGGCGACACGTTCCTCGCGGCGGCCGACGACCGTACGGTCCGGCAGATCGCCGAGCAGCGGCAGGCACGGCGGCGGGCGGCGAGCTTCGCCAACTCCCGTGGCCGGGCGACCCTTGAGACGCTCATGGAGCAGATCAAGGAGGGCGAGAAGACCTCGCTCAACCTCATCCTCAAGGGTGACGTCTCCGGTTCCGTGGAGGCCCTGGAGGACGCGCTGTTCAAGCTCGACATCCCGGAAGAGGTTCAGCTCAAGATCCTCGACCGTGGCGTCGGTGCGATCACCGAGAGCAACGTCATGCTGGCGAGCGCCTCGGACGAGGCGGCGACGATCATCGGCTTCAACGTCCGGGCCTCGAACAAGGTCCGGGAGATCGCCGACCGCGAGGGCGTGGAGATCCGGTACTACACCGTGATCTACCAGGCCATCGAGGAGATCGACGCAGCGCTCAAGGGCCTGCTCAAGCCGGAGTACGAGGAGGTCGAGCTCGGCAGCGCGGAGATCCGCGACGTCTTCCGCTCGTCCAAGATCGGCAACATCTCCGGTTGTATCGTCCGGTCGGGGCTCATTCGCCGCAACGCCAAGGCGCGCCTGCTGCGCGACGGGGCGGTCGTGGCGGACAACCTCACGATCAGCTCGCTCAAGCGGTTCAAGGACGACGCGACCGAGGTCCGCGAGGGCTTCGAGTGTGGTCTGACTCTGGGCAACTACAACAATGTCCAGGTCGGCGACATCATCGAGACCTTCGAGATGCGCGAGAAGCCGCGCGCCTGACGGCCACGGCAACACCACGACCGAAGGGTCCACACCGAAAGGTGTGGGCCCTTCGGCCGTTTCCGCCGTATCGTCGCAGGCGATGTTTACCGGAACAGTGCTATTCGACCTGCTGCTGCCGAACGACTCGCGATCGCTGAAAGCGAAACGTTCATACGTACGACCGATTGTTGCCGCCCTGCGGCGTTTCGAGGTCTCCGCCGCCGAGGTCGGCGCGATGGAGCTGCACGGCCGAGCCGAGCTGGCGGTGGCCGTGGTGGGCGCCGAGGCCGGCCACGTGACCGAGGTGCTCGACTCCTGTGAGCGGCTGGTCGCCGGCCGCCCCGAGGTGGAGCTGCTGTCGGTGCGCCGGCGCCTCTACGGCGAGGACGACTGAAGCCCGATGATGATCGGCCCGCAGGTGCGGGCGCGCGCTACGCGGGTAATGTTCCAAAGGTTGGCCGGCGCCGGCCGCGGCACACCTGTGCCGCAGCTGTCGGCGCCGGGGCAGGACAGGCGTGGAGGTAGGCAAGATGGGTGACCCGGCCAAGGTACGCAGGCAGGCCGAACGAGTGAAGGAACTCGTCGCGTCGCTGGTGCGTACGCAGATCAAGGACCCGCGGCTGGGGATGATCACCATCACCGACGCCCGGATCACCGCCGATCTGCGTGAGGCGACGGTCTTCTACACGGTCCTCGGCGACGAGGCCGAGCAGGCGGGCACCGCCGCGGCGCTGGAGAGCGCCAAGGGGCTGCTGCGCAGCACCGTGGGCAAGGCGCTCGGACTGCGCCACTCGCCCTCGCTGGCGTTCGTGCAGGACAACGTCCTGGACCAGGCCAAGCACATCGACGACCTGCTGACGGCCGCTCGGCACGCCGACGCCGAGGTGCAGCGCCGGGCCGCGCAGGCCGCCTACGCGGGCGACCCGAACCCGTACCGGGTCGACGAGGACGACGAAGAGGCCGACGCGGAAGCCGCTCCGGCGCGGACCGGGGACGAGGACCGGTGACGCCGCCGGCCGGTGCGGCAGCGGGCACGGACCCGGGAACTGGTCCCGCCACTGCCACCCCGGCCGGTTCGGGGCGCCGGCTCGCGGGCGAGGCGCCGACCGGCGGTGGGGTGAGCCCGGTCGTGGGCGCTGCCGGCGCTGACGCGCCCGGGGCGTCGTCGGCGGGTCCGGCGCCGCAGCAGTGGGCGGCGGCCGTGGAGACCCTGCAAGGGCTGCCCCGCGACGCCCGGGTGCTGCTGATCTGTCACATCAACCCCGACGGCGACGCGCTCGGCAGCATGCTCGGCTTCGCGCTCGGACTGCGGGCGCTCGGCTTCACCCGGGTGCAGGCGACCTTCCCCGGGCCGATGGAGCTGCCCGAGGCGTACGCGGCGATGCCGGGGCGGGAACTGCTGGTCCCCGCCGACGAGGTCTTCACCGATCCGGAGCTGGTCTGCTGCTTCGACGCAGCGAGCGTCTCCCGGCTCGGCGCGCTCGCCGACCGGCTGGAGCGCGCCCCCAGCATCGTGCTCGACCACCACGCCTCCAACAGCGGCTTCGGCACCGTCCCGCTGGTCATCCCGGGCGCCGCCGCCACCTCCGTGGTCGTCGAGATCCTGCTCGACCGGCTCGGGGTGCCGCTGGACGCCGCGATCGCCGAGTGCCTCTACATCGCGCTGGTCACCGACACCGGCTCGTTCCGCTTCGACTCCACCACCCCGGCCGTGCACCAGTTGGCCGCCCGGCTGCTCGCCACCGGCATCGCGCCGGCCGAGATCTCCCGCCGGATCTTCGACACCCGCCCGTACGGCGCGGTACGGCTGCACGCCGAGGTGCTGTCGCGTACCCGGCTGGAGCCGGCGGCCGCGCGCGGGCGCGGGTTGGTGTGGACGTACGCGACGCTGGACGACCTGGCGCGGCACGGGCAGCGGCCGTACGTGCTGGAGTCGCTGATCGACCCGGTGCGCGCCACCGCGGAGGCGGACGTGAGCTGCGTGCTCAAGCAGGCGTTGCCGGGGGAGTGGGCGGTTTCGCTGCGCAGCAAGGGCGCGGTGGACGTCAGCCGGGTGGCGATCGCGCTCGGCGGGGGCGGGCACCGGCTGGCCGCCGGGTTCACCGCCTACGGCACCGTCGACGAGGTGCTGGCCCGGGTCCGCGCCGCACTCGACCAGGAGTGAGCCGGCCCGCTCGGCGGCATATCCGACTTTCGGCCGGGCCGCTCGCGGGCCACAATTGATCGATGGATTCCCCGCAGCAGCTTGCCGTCGACGTCCCCCGCGTCTGGGACCGGCCGGCGGTCACGGTGCCGGCGATGGCCGTCCTCGCGCTGATCGGTGGCCGGCTGCCGTCCTTCTCCACGGCCGCGAACGTCTACGTCATCGTGATCGGCGGGGCGCTGCTCTGGCTCGGCCTCGGCAACCGGGTGCCCCGCCGGGCCGCCGGTGGGCGGTTGCGTACGCCCGCACTCTGGTGGCTGCTCCCGGCCCTGCTCTTCGGCGTACTGGAGGCGGCGACGTTCATCTTCGGCACCAAGGACGGTTTCCCCACCTTTTCCCGGCTCAGTGATCCGCTGCTGGAGGACCCGATGATCCGCTCGGCGGCGTACTTCGGCTGGCTGGCGGCGTTCTGGGGGATGGTGCGGCGATGATGCGCGCGGTGGCGATCGGCGGTTTCCTGCTGTCGTTGGTGCTCGTCGGCGTCCTGGAGTTGCTGGCCCGGCGGGAGGGCTCGCGGCTGCCGACGCTCGGCATGGTCTGCGCCCACCTGATGCGCTACGAGGTCGGCACGGTGCCGGTGGGACGCATCGGGGTGCTCGGCATCTGGTGGTGGGTCGGCTGGCACTTCTTCGCCCGCTGACCCGCGCCCGCCGCGCGGTCTCCGCTCGTGGGGCTTTCCCGGATCGCGGGAACGACTGATGACCTTGGAGCCTTAACGCTAGTTTGGGTTTCGGCGGCACCTTTTCCACTTGATCAGGTGCAAGGCCGACAAAGTGATGCCTCCAGGGTCAACAAACCCCGGGCTCAGCCGCCCCGCTCGCGTGAACCGGAGACCCCGGGATCTCGCGTCCAGGGCCTACGCAGACCCCGTTCGTCGCGGGCCGCCCGGTGCGGTGCCGCGCGCTGCCGACGCAGGTCACCGTCGTGGCCTCGCGCGCTCTGGAAGGACACGCCCTGATGCAGTCTCAGCCGAAGCCCAAGCCCGCCACCGCCGACCAGGCCCGCGAAGAGGCCCGCCGCGCGCTGCAGGTCTCGATGGACCGCCGCCAGTAAGGTCGCACGACCCGGGCGGCGAGCCGCCGGCCCCGCGAGAAGATCAAAAGATTCGGGCCCGTACGGCGTACTGCGCCGGACGGGCCCGTATCTGTTGCCGTCATCGCTGCGGCTGTGCGCAGCAGGTGACCCCTTACTGGGCGGCGGGCCCGGTGGGGGCGGCCGGCGCCTGCGGCTGGGCCGGCGGCTGAGTCTGTGCCTGGGCCTGCGCCTGGGCCTGCGCCTGCGCCTGGGCCTGGGCGTCTGCCTCCGCTTCGCGCTTCTCCTTGATGCTCTTGAAGGTCTGGACGATCAGCAGCACCGGAACGATGAAGACGTAGAGGAAGATCTGCACGTCACCGCCCTCGAAGATGAAAAACAGGTAGAAGGCGTAGCCGAGCATCGCGAGGCCGATCACCGCGTTGAGAACGCGGCCGCCGGTGGAGGCGCCCAGCGGCAGCGCCGCGAGGACGACCAGCAGCAGGCCGCTGACGGCGAGGGCCGCGATGTACCCGAGGAACTGGCCTTCGCTGAGCTCACCTGCGGCGAGGACGTCCAGTGCGAGATTCATTGTGTACTCCGTATTTGGGGGTTGAAAACTGGCACAGCGTACGGCTGGCCGGGCAAGGTACGGTGCCTTGATCGACTCCCGATGGGGCGTCTGTGACTGAATCGAGACTGCTGAGTCGGTTCCCGGCGGTGGTACGGCATGCGAGCGGATTCGACGTAGCCACCGGCGTATCGATGGCGGGCCGGTGCCTTTGGTCAAGGTTCGGCTTGTCCCGCGCAGAGCTCTTGCGGGCGACGATTCTCGGTCCGTTCGGCATGTCCTGCCGGACGGGCCGAGCCCGTTTCGGGCGAGGTTGGACGGCTTCTCGTCGATGACAACGGTGATGCCGCAATTGGAGCGCTCAGGTCCTGCATCTTGAACACATGAGGCTGCGCAGATCGAAAGCGGCTGGCAAGAGCACTCTGGTCCGCGTCGTTGCCGGCGATCGTCTCGCCGAGCGCCGCGATCTCGACCGGGCGCAGGACCGGGCGGCTGCGATTGCCGATCCGGTCGGTTTCGTGGACTCCTCCGAACTGCTGGTTATCGACGAGATTCAGCGCGCCCCGGAACTGCTGCTGGCGATCAAGGCGGCCGTGGACGAGGATCCTCGTCCCGGCCGGTACCTGCTCACCGGGTCTTCTCGGCTGTTCGGCATGGTGGCCGCCCCGGACGCGTTGCCCGGCCGGATGGAGACGGTCGAGCTCTGGCCGTTCTCCCAAGGCGAGCTCGACGGCGAGCCGGATGGCTTCGTTGACGCCGCCTTCGCCCTCGGCCCGGAGCTGCGACACGAATCGAGCGTCACCCGCGCCGACTACGCGGCCCGAATCATGCGCGGCGGCCTGCCTGAGGCCACGACCCGCGCCGACCCGCGCCGCCGTCAACGCTTCCTCGACGCCTACGTCCAAGCGCTCATCGACCGCGATGTGCGGCAATTGTCCGACATTCAGCACAAGGGCGAACTACGCAAGCTCGTGCGTCTGCTCGCAGGCAGGTCCGCGACCGTCATCGCCGCCAACTCCCTCGAATCCGCCATCGGACTGAGCCGGCCGACAATCGCCCGCTACCTCCAGGCCCTGGAAGAGATCTTCCTGATCAAGCGGATCCCCGGCTGGTCCCGCAACCTCGGTACCCGCGCCACCGCTGCGCCGAAACTGATCTTCGTGGACTCGGGGGTCGCCGCCAACGAGGTCGCGACCGACGCCCGGGCGCTGCTCCGGCCGGGCGCACCGTTCGGCCCGCTGCTCGAATCTTTCGCCCTGTCCGAGTTGTCCCGCCAGCTCACCTGGTCTGGGCAGTTGGTCGATCTGTCTCACTGCCGCGACCAGGGCAGGTACGAAGTCGACGCAGTGCTCGAGAACAGATCCGGTCAGGTCGTCGGTATCGAGGTCAAAGCAGCCAGCACCGTCGGACCGGACGACTTCCGCGGGCTACGTCGACTGGCCGACCGCCTGGGCGACGACTTCATCGTTGGCATCGTCCTCTACACCGGAACCGCCACGCTGCCGTTCGGCGACCGACTCCGCGCCCTGCCAGTCAGCGCCCTGTGGCAGGTTCCGGCCCCGCCGGCAGTCTGACCTCACCCCTTTACGAGTCGCGCCCGCCAGGCCACGGTCCAGCGATGACCGAACGGCCTCGTGTCAGTGCCAGCCGTGGTCGGAGCGGAGGGCGGCGGCGACGCGGTCGAAGCGGGTGCGGTCGAGGACGGCGCCTTCGCGGCGGATGCCGTCTTCGGCGACGGTGAGGACGCGGTCGAGGCGTACCCAGCTGGGACGGTTGTCGCGGTCCCAGCTGCCGGGGCCGAGGGGGTGCCAGTGGCGTTGGCCGTCGCGGCTGTCCTGGCTGGAGAGCATCAGCCCGAAGACGGTGCCGCCGTCACGGCCGACGACGAGCACGGGCCGGTCCTTGCCCTGGCTGGG
>Ga0233363_1000149_pt1 | contig 35037 bp, 26 predicted proteins | sample ElkDunMinimDraft_18_FD_191534 | JGI IMG/M metagenome (GOLD analysis project Ga0233363, IMG submission 191534) | Fecal eukaryotic communites from dung pellets of Tule Elk in California, USA - Elk Dung C16 | ecosystem: Host-associated > Mammals > Digestive system > Large intestine > Fecal | place... | reverse complement strand
ACCTGATGAGCGAGGTCGCGGTCACCGCGGACCACGTGATCGTCATCGGCAAGGGCAAGATCCTCGCCGACATGCCGGTCAAGGACCTGGTGGACGGCGCCTCGCGGCGGATCGTGCGCGTGCGCACACCCCAGGCGGCCGCGCTCGACGTGGCGCTCCGGGCCGCCGGCCTGACGGTCCAGCAGGGCGACGACGGCGCACTCGAGGTCGTCGACGCCGAGGCGGCCCAGGTGGGCGAGATCGCGGCGGCCGGCGGCGTCGTGCTGCACGAGCTCACGCCTGTGGCGTCGACGCTCGAGGACGCCTACATGGCGCTCACGGCCGACTCCGTCGAGTACCGGACAGAAGCGTTGTCCGGCGGCGCGGGTGGGGGCGCCGGCGACGGCATCCCCGGCCCCGCCACGACCGCCGACACGACTGCCGACACGACTGCCGACACGACTGCCGACACGACTGTCACCGAGGGAGCAGACCGATGAGCGCCGTCGCGACCACCCCCCGCCCCGCTCCCTCGACGCCCGCCGCGCGGAACGTGCGCGTCACCTTCCCGCGCGTCGTCCGCAGCGAGTGGCTCAAGTTCCGCACCCTGCGGTCCACCGTGTGGACCGTGGCGATCACCGTCGTCCTCATGGTCGGGATCTCGCTCATGTTCGCCGCGATCGTCCAGGTCGCCGCGTCCACGCCCGAGATGCAGGAGGGCATGGCGCAGGATCCCGACATGCAGGCGGCGGGCGGCCTGCGCGGCATCTTCGTGATCACGGTCGGCTACGGCTTCGCCCAGCTCGCCATCGCCGTGCTCGGTGCCCTGTCGATCACCAACGAGTACTCGAGCGGGATGATCCGGTCGACGTTCGCGGCCGAGCCCCGCCGCCTGCCGGTGCTGTGGGCGAAGCTGCTCGTGGTCGTGACCGTCACGGTCGTGCTCACGGTCGTCGCCCTGGCCCTGGCCTGGCTCGTGACCTACCCGATGCTCGACGCCAACGGCCTGACAGCCGACCTGTCGGACCCGGAGCAGGTCCGGGCCCTGGTCGGGACCGTCCTCTACCTCGCGACGATCGCGGCGTTGTCGCTGGGCGTCGGCGTGCTCCTGCGGCACACCGCCGGGGCGATCGCCACGCTCGTCGCGGTGCTGTTCGTGGTGCCGCTGATCTTCACGATCGCCACGCAGGCCGGGAACGTGGAGTGGGTGCGCACGGTCAACAAGTTCCTGCCGACCGTCGCCGGGGAGCAGGTCATCTCGACCGGCCCGGCGTCGGGCGACCTGCTCGAGCCCTGGCAGGGCTTCGCGGTGCTCGCGGCATACGCCGTCGCGGCGCTCGTCGCCGCCGCCGTCGCGCTCAAGCGCCGGGACACCTGACGCCGGGGGGTTCGTCCAGATGCGCGCGGTTCGCCGTCGTCGCAGGCTAGGGACGGTCACCGGGGCGGGCGTCTCGCACCCCGCCCCCTCCCTCGCACCCCGGAGGTGGACCCACGATGGCCAAGCCCGAGCAGTACGACCCCCGAGAGCCCTCGCACGAGCAGCCGGTACGCGGTGAGCGCCGGACCGGCCGCCTGACGACGGCACAAGGCTTGCGGGTCGACGACACCGACCACTCGCTCACCGCAGGTCCCCGCGGTCCGGTGCTGCTCGAGGACCACCACCTGCGCGAGAAGATCACGCACTTCGACCACGAGCGCATCCCCGAGCGGGTCGTGCACGCCCGCGGCTCGGGAGCGCGCGGCACGTTCGAGGCGTACGGCAACGCGTCGTCGGTCACCAAGGCGGCGTTCCTCGCGAACAAGGGCGAGAAGACCGAGGTCTTCGTCCGGTTCTCCACGGTGCTGGGCTCGCGCGGCTCGGCCGACACCGTGCGCGACGTCCGTGGCTTCGCGACCAAGTTCCACACGCGCGAGGGCACGTTCGACCTCGTGGCCAACAACTTCCCGGTGTTCTTCATCCAGGACGCCATCAAGTTCCCCGACGTCATCCACGCGGGCAAGCCGCACCCCGACCGCGAGATCCCGCAGGCCCAGACGGCGCACGACACGTTCTGGGACTTCGTCTCCCAGCACACCGAGTCGGCCCACATGGTCATGTGGGCCATGTCGGACCGAGCGATCCCCCGCAGCTACCGGACCATGGAAGGTTTCGGCGTCCACACCTTCCGGCTCGAGGCGGCCGACGGGACGACGTCGCTCGTGAAGTTCCACTGGAAGCCGCTGCTCGGCACGCACTCCCTCGTGTGGGAGGAAGCCCAGATCGCCCAGGGTGCGGACCCGGACTTCAACCGACGCGACCTGGCCGACGCGATCGAGGCCGGGGCGTTCCCCCAGTGGGAGCTCGGCCTCCAGGTCATGCCCGACACGCCCGACGAGACGTTCGAGGGCATCGACCTGCTCGACCCGACCAAGATCGTCCCCGAGGAGCTGTGCCCGGTGCAGCGCGTCGGGATGCTCACGTTGCACCAGAACCCGGACAACTTCTTCGCCGAGACCGAGCAGGTCGCGTTCCACGTGGACCACCTGGTGCCCGGCATCCACGTGACCAACGACCCGCTGATGCAGGGACGCCTCTTCTCCTACCTCGACACGCAGCTGACGAGGCTCGGCGGGCCCAACTTCTCCCAGCTCCCGGTCAACCGGCCCCGGACCACGGTCGACTCGATGCTGCGCGACGGGATGCACCAGAGCGAGGTCCACGAGGGCGCGGTGACGTACAAGCCCAACATGCTCGACGGCGACCTGCCGGAGACGTCGTCCAAGGACGGTTTCGTCACGGTGCCGACGCCCGTCTCGGGGGTGAAGGGCCGCCACCACCCGGTGTCGTTCCTGGACCACTTCACCCAGGCTCGGATGTTCTACGCCTCGATGTCGCCGGTGGAGCAGGCGCACATGGTCGAGGCGTACACCTTCGAGCTCGGCAAGTGCATGAGCGCCGAGGTGCGCGAGCGCGAGCTCTCCGTGCTCGCACGGATCGACGCCGACCTCGCCGCCAAGGTGGCCGCCGGGCTCGGCGTCCCGGTGCCGCCGCCGTTCGAGAAGGAGGGCGTCGTCGGCCCGCTCGAGATGCCGCCGTCCCCCGCCCTGTCCCAGGTGCCGGCCGAACCGGGCCGCATCGACGGCCGGATCGTCGGCGTGATCGTGGCCGACGGGGGCGACCTGTCGGTCGTCGAGGACCTGCGGTCGGCGCTGGGCGACGAGAACGTGGTGGTGCGCGTCGTGGCCGCTCACGGCGGCGAGGTGACGTCCGGACGCACGAGCCTGACGGTCGAGCGCACGCTCCTGACCACCCGGTCGATCGAGTACGACGCGGTCGTGGTGGCCCACGGGACCGCGGGCACGCCCGCGGGGACCGACGCCCGGACGGCCGTGCTCCTCCAGGAGGCGTACCGCCACGGCAAGGCCATCGCCGCGGTGGGCGACGGGGTCGACGTCCTCACCGCCGCGGGCGTCACGGTCGGCGCGCCGGGAGTCCACTCCGTCGCGACGGCCGCGGAGGTCGCCGGGCCGATCCACGACGCGCTCGCGCTGCACCGGTCGTGGGAGCGGCTCGCGTCCCTGGCGGCCCTCTGACGCCTCGAGCACGTAGCGCCGGACGGCGTCGCCGGTCGCGACGCCGTCCGGCGCAGCCGTGTCAGGCGCGCGCCGGCGTGGCCTCGGGCGTCTCGGTGCGCTCCTCGACGTCGGACGCGGCCCGGCGCCGGTCGGCACGCGCCTGGCGCCGCTCCTTGCGGCGCAGCGTCCGCCGCTCCACGAGCGTGTAGATCACGGGCACCATGAAGAGCGTCAGGAACGTCGACGAGACGAGCCCGCCGATGACGACGAGCGCGAGCGGCTGGGAGATGAACGCGCCACCGCCCGTCAGCCCGATCGCCATGGGCGTGAGCGCGAAGATCGTCGCGAGCGCCGTCATGACGATCGGCCGCAGGCGCTTGCGAGAACCCTCGCGCACCGCCTCGTCGAGCGACCGCCCTCGCTCCCGGTACTGGTTGATGAGGTCGATCAGCACGATGGCGTTCGACACCACGATGCCCACGAGCATCAGCACGCCGATCAGCGCCGGGACGCCCAGCGGGGTGTTGGTCACGAGCAGCGCGAGAAGCGCGCCGGTCGCCGCGAACGGCACCGAGACCAGCAGGATGAACGGCTGGGCCAGCGAGTTGAACGTCGCGACCATGACGAGGTAGACGATGGCGATCGCCGCGAGCAGGGCCAGGCCCAGGTCGGCGAAGGCATCCGACTGGTCGGCCGCCACGCCGCCCACCTCGACGGTCGCGCCGGCGGGGAGCTCGACGTCGTCGACGGCCGCGGTCAGGGCGGCCGACAGCGTGCCGAGGTCCTGCGTCTCGGGCGTCACGGAGACGGTCGCCGACCGCTCGCCGTCGACGCGCGAGATCGTCGTCGGGACGGCGACCTCCTCGACCGTGGCGACGTCCGTCAGCGGGATCATGCCCGTGGCGGTCGGCACCTCGAGGTCCTCGATCTCGGCGCGCGTCGCGGGCGCCTCGCCCGAGGCGACCACGACGTCGACCGGGCCGTCGCCCAGGTCCACCTCGCCGACCGTCTGCTCGGGGTTCATCGCCCCGGAGACGACGCCCGACACCTGCGTCTCGGTCAGGCCGAGCTCGGCGGCGGCACCGCGGTCGACGGTCACCTGGACGACGCTCTGCTCGGTCGTGAGGTCGTTGGCCACCTCCGCCACGCCGTCGACGTCGGACACCGCGGCCTGGACCCGGTCCGCCGCGTCGGCGAGCGCGTCCTGGTCGTGCGCGCGGATGACGAGGTCCACGGTCGAGCCGCCGAAGCCGGAGTCGCCGCCCGCGACGCTCACCTGGGTCGTCGGAGCCTCCGTGACGGACTCGACGGCCGCGCGGACGTCGGCCTGCGCGGCCACGCCGTCGGCCTCGGGGTCGAGCGTGATGGCGAACGTGGCCTGCGGCGTCGAGCCGCCACCGAAGAACGCCGCCTGTGCGGCGTCGCCCGTGCCGACGGTCGTCTGCACGCTCTCGACCGCGTCGACGCCCTCGAGCGCGTCCTCGACCTGGCGTGCCCCCGCGTCCTGCGCATCGAGCGAGGTACCCGGCTCGAACGTCTGCGTGACCGTCAGGGTGTCCTGCCCGCTGTCGCCGATGAAGTTGGTCTCCAGGCGCGGCACGAGCGCGACCGTGCCGGCCAGGACCCCGGCCGCCACGAGCAGCGCGATCCAGGGGTGACGCAGGGCGGCGCCCAGGCTCGGCACGTAGGCGCGCTGCCACAGCCCGCGGCGCTCCTTGGCCTCGGCGGCCGCGCGCACTCGGGCCTCCTCCTCGGGCGACGCGGCGACGGACGGAGCCTTGACGAACCAGTACGCGAGCACCGGGACGATCGTGAGGGCCACCAGGAGCGAGGCGAGCATCGCGATCGCGACCGTCACGGCGAACGGACGGAAGAGCTCGCCCACCATGCCGCCCACGAGCGCGATCGGAGCGAACACCGCCACGGTGCAGATGGTCGACGACGCGATCGCGCCGCCCACCTCGCGCACCGCGGTGAGGATCGCGGACTTCTTGTCCTCGCCGTACGACAGGTGCCGCTTGATGTTCTCGATCACGACGATCGAGTCGTCGACGACCCGGCCGATCGAGATGGTCAGCGCGCCCAGGGTGAGGATGTTGAGCGTGTAGCCCGTGACATTCATGACCAGGAAGGTCACCGCGAGCGACAGCGGGATCGAGATCGCCGAGACGAGGGTCGAGCGCAGCGACACGAGGAACACCAGGATCACGAGCACCGCGAACAGCAGGCCCAGCCCGCCCTCGGTCGCCAGGCCGTGGATCGACTCCTCGATGAACGGCGCCTGGTCGAACACGACCGCGGTGCGCACGTCCTCGGCCTCGAGCTCGGGCCCGAGGTCCGCGAGCGCGTCCTGGATGGCGTGCGAGACCTCGACCGTGTTGCCGTCGGGCGTCTTCGTGATGGAGATGCCGAGCGACGGCTCGCCGTCGAGCCGGGACAGCGACGTCGGCTCCACGGGCGCGACCGTCACCGACGCGACGTCCTTGAGCTGCACCGGCTCGGGCTGGACCTGCGCGGTGGGCACGGCGAGGGCGCCCGCGGCACCCGGCACCGCACCGGCCGCACCGGCTGCGCCCGGGCCCGCGGCCGGGGCGAGGGGCAGCGCGCGAAGGTCCTTGAGGCTCTCGATCTGCGATCCGGCCTGCACGGAGAACGTCGTGTCGTCCTCGGTGACCGTGCCCGCGGGCAGCACCACGCCGAAGTCCTTGAGCACGTCGGTCACCTGCGTCACCGTGAGCCCTGCGGCAGCGAGCTTCTTGGCGTCGACGTCGACCAGCACCTGGTCCGTCTCGCCGCCCGTGACCGCGACGGCCCGGACGCCCTCGAGGTCCTCGAGCGCGGGGACGACGACGGTGTCGATCGTGTCGGCGAGGTCGGCGTCGTCCTCGCCACCGGCGGCGGCGAGCTGGATGACCGGAAGGTCGTCGAGCGAGCCTGTGACCACCTGCGGCTCGACGTCCTCGGGCAGCAGCGACTGGACCCGCGTGATGGCGGTCTGGAGCCGCTGGGTCGCGGCGTCCATGTCGGTGCCGAACTCGAACTCGACCATCGTGATCGACATGCCGGTCGACGCGGACGAGCTGAGCGACTCGATCCCGTCGACCGTCAGCGCGGCTTCCTCGATGCGCTCGGTGACCCGATCCTCCACCACCTCGGGCGACGAGCCTGGGTAGGGCGCGATCACGGCGCCCGCAGGCAGCGAGAGCGACGGGATGAGCTCCTGCTTGAGCGAGCCGAGGCTCATGGTGCCGAACACGGCGATCGCGATCGTCACGAGCGCGACGACGGCACGGTTCGCCAGGGACAGGCGTGCGAGTCGGAACACGAGCACTCCAGAAGAGAGGTGGTGCCCGACGGCGCTGTCGTGGCGGTGGTGGTGGTCTGCTCAACGGAGGGTACGCGCAGGCAGTTCCTGACGACAGCCACGTTTCGGTCCTGGCGCCCCACGGCCGGCTCCGTCGCTCCCTGTCTCAGCACCGTCCTGTCCCGACACCGGCCCCCGAAAACTGCAGCGAAGTGTTTGCAAAGAAACTCTTGCAAAGCACTCTTTGGACTCCTACGCTGGTGACTGCACCGCCACCCGCCCCCCGTCGTGCACCGCCAGGAGTCAGCGATGAGTACCTATGCCCCGTCCTTCCACCGCACGGCCGAGCTCCGCGCGACCGACCGCGCGCTCGTCCGGCTCGGCGAGCTCCTGACGGTCGCCGGCCGCCGGCGCGCCGAGCGGCGCGCCGAGCGGATGGCCGCGGAGGTTCTTCGCACCGCCACCCTCCGCCGCCGCGACGCCCACCACGAGTCCGTCGTCGAGCACCTGCGCGACAACACGGCCCAGATCAGCCCGCTCGGCTTGCGGTGAGCACGACCGTTACGGTCGAGCCATGACCACGCCCGACGGCCAGGACGAGGCCGCACGCACACCGAAGGACACGAGGCCCGATGAGCTGGGGCCCAGTGCGCTGCGCGGGCTCGCGCACCCGCTGCGCGTGCGGATCCTCGACCTGCTCTCGACGAGCGGCCCGCTCACCGCGAGCGGGCTCGCCAACCTGGTCGGAGAGTCGAGCGGTTCCACGAGCTACCACCTGCGCCAGCTCGCCAAGCACGGCTTCGTCCACGAGGTCGAGGGCAAGGGCACCGGGCGTGAGCGGTGGTGGCAGCGTTCCCGGGCCCACTTCAGCATCAACACCGACGTGAACGACGATGCCGGCATCCGGGTCGCGAAGGGTCTGGTCAACGCCGAGTTCGAACGCACTCGCCAGGAGAAGATCTGGGCGCTCATGCAGGCGATGGACAGCCCCGAACGGTTCCCCGAGTGGAGGCGCGCCTCCACGCTGACCACCGTCAACGGCTGGGCGACACCGGAACAGCTTCACGGCATCATCACGCGGGTGACGGAGGTCATCGACGCGGAGGTCGACGCGCTGCGCACCGACGAGCGCAGCCCCGAGGCCCGCCCGGTGCAGATCCACTTCAACGCGTTCCCGGTCCTCGGCGTCCCCGGTAACCCGGAGACAGGCACGTCGGGCGAGCGCTCGACGCCGTAGCGCCGGGCCGCGCGAAGAGCCGCCTCTGCCCTCGGCAGATGTGCCCACGGCAGATTTCGCCCCGCCCGGGCACGTCCGCGGCGCACCGTGGGTTGCATGACGACCCACGCAACCACGGCAAGCACCCCGGCGGCACCTCCCGCCGCACCTCTCGACGACCAGCTCGCGTTCCGGCTGCTGCACCAGCGCATCGTGGTGATCGGCAGCGAGATCGACGACGCGGTCGCCAACCGGGTCTGCGCCCAGCTCCTGCTGCTCTCGGCGGAGGACTCGGCGTCCGACATCGCCCTGTACATCAACTCCCCCGGCGGTTCGGTGTCCGCCGGCCTCGCCATCTACGACACGATGCGGCTGCTGCCGAACGACGTCGCGACCGTCGGCGTGGGCTTCGCGGCGAGCATGGGGCAGTTCCTGCTCACGTCCGGCACCAAGGGCAAGCGGTACGCGCTCCCCCACACCCGCGTGATGATGCACCAGCCGTCGGCCGGCATCGGCGGCACCGCCGTCGACATCGCGATCCAGGCGGAGAACCTCGAGTACGTCAAACGGGTGACGCAGGAGCTGACCGCCCAGCACACCGGCCACACGCGCGAGCAGATCGCCGCCGACAGCGACCGGGACCGCTGGTTCACCGCACACCAGGCCCTCGAGTACGGCATGGTCGACCGGATCGTCGAGTCGGTCGACGACGTGCGGCCGACGGCGACCGGCCGGAAGGCAGGGCTGTGACCATGGCGACCTACACGATCCCGACCGTCGTCGAGAAGACCCCGCTCGGCGAGCGCGCCTACGACGTCTTCAGCCGGTTGCTGCGCGAGCGCATCATCTTCCTCGGCACCGAGATCGACGACGGCGTGGCCAACGTGGTGATGGCCCAGCTGCTGCACCTCGAGTCCGAGGCACCCGAGCAGGAGATCGGGCTGTACATCAACTCCCCGGGCGGTTCCGCCACGGCCATGACCGCGATCTACGACACCATGCAGTTCGTCCGCTGCGACGTCTCGACCACCTGCATGGGACAGGCGGCGTCGGCCGCGGCCGTGCTGCTCGCCGCCGGCACGGCCGGCAAGCGGCGCGTGCTCGAGCACTCGCGCGTGCTGCTGCACCAGCCGTCGGGGCAGGGCCAGGGCACGGTCTCCGACCTGGCGATCCAGGCCAGAGAGGTGCTGCGGCTCCGGGCCGAGACCGAGCTGCTGCTCGCGCGGCACACGGGCCGGCCCGCCGAACAGCTCCGTGTCGACACCGACCGCGACCTCATCCTGTCGGCCCAGGAGGCAGTCGACTACGGGATCGCGGACGCGGTCGTCAGCTCGAGGAAGCCGAGCAGGGCGGTGGCCGCCTGATCCTCACCGGCGGATCCCCACCGGCAGGTCACACGGGGCAAGGTCAGCGGGCGCGGGTCACGCGGCGATGAGGACGGCGTCGCGCTGCCCCGCCCCGCTGCCCACCGACCGGGGGTAGCGCGCGGACGCATGGCGCACCGTGCCGTTGCTGTCGCCGACCGCGGTGAGAACCCGCACCCGGCCCTGCCCGGTGACGGCCGCGAGGGCGTCGTGCGCCTGGCCCACGAGGTCCACGAGCTGGATGTCGAGCGCCCGGCAGACCGCGGCCAGCATCTCGGACGACGCCTCCTTGCGCCCGCGCTCGACCTCCGACAGGTAGGCCGTGGACATGCGGGCGGTAGCGGCGACCTCCTGCAAGGTACGGCCTTGCCGCAGCCGGGCCCGGCGCAGGATCGCTCCGACGAGGTGCCGCAACAGCGGCTCGCGCACGTGCTCCATGGGGCGACGGTACTCGCGCGAGGACGCCGGCGGACGCTCTGTCGAGCGACCGCCGGCGTCGTTCCGCTACGGGCAGAAGCCGGGCGCACGCGTGCCCCCACCCGGGTTCGAACCGGGACTGGGCCGGGTTTAAGCCGGCTGCCTCTGCCAGTTGGGCTATGGGGGCTGCTGCGACCCTACCCAGGCTGGCCGGCGTCGGCCGTGGTCAGCCGCGCACCGAGTCGCCGGCGGGTGCCGCCGCGGCCTCCTGGCCGGTCGCCGCGGTCGCCGCCGACGATGTCGCCGCCTGCTTGAGTGCTCCGGCCCCGGCCTTGGGCGGCACGGACGCCTTGCGGAACTCGTCGCGCGGGTCGTGCAGCGAGCCGAGGGACACGATCTCGCGGCCCATCAGGAACTGGCCGACCCAGCCGATGAGGATGCGCAGCTTGCGGTTGCCGGTCGGCATCGCCAGGACGTGGTAGCTGCGGTGGGCGACCCACGCGAGCGGTCCGCGCAGCTTGACGAAGCCGAACAGCTCGGCCACGCCCTTGTACAGCCCGAGGGACGCGACCACGCCGATGTTCTTGTGCCGGTACTCGACGGGCTCGTCGCTCTTGTAGACCGCGACGATGTTGTCCGCCAGCCGCGTGGCCTCACGGATCGCGTGCTGCGCGTTGGGCGGGCAGAACTTGCCGGGGTTGAGCACGTCGGGCACCGCGGCGCAGTCGCCGGCGGCCCAGGCGTCGGGGATGACGTTGCCGTCCTCGTCCGCCACCTGGAGGGTGGGCTTGACGATGACGCGACCGATCTTGTCGACCGGGAGGTCCGACGCCTCCGAGAGGATGGGGTTCGCCTTGACGCCGGCGGTCCACACGATCGTCTCGGAGTCGAACTCCACGCCCGTCGACGTCACCACGTGACCGTCGACGCACGAGTTGAGGAACGTGTTGAGGTGGAACTCGATGCCTCGCTTCTTGAGCTCCTCGAGCGCCCACTGGCCCATGGGCTCCGAGACCTCGGGCAGGATGCGGCCCGAGCCCTCGATCATCACGAAGCGCAGGTCCTCGGGCTCGATCGTGGGGTAGTTGCGCGTGGCGTAGCGCGCCATGTCCTCGATCTCCGCGAGCGCCTCGACGCCCGCGAACCCACCGCCCACGAACGTGAAGGTGAGCATCTTCCTGCGCAGGTCGGCGTCCCACGTCGAGGACGCGACGTCCATCCGGTTGAGCACGTGGTTGCGGACCGCGATGGCCTCCTCCACGTTCTTGAACCCGATCGCGGCGTCCGCCAGGCCCGGGATGGGCAGCGTGCGCGAGACCGAGCCGAGGCCGACGACCAGCTGGTCGTAGGAGACCTCGTAGTCCGGGCCTTCCTCGGGGCGGATGGTGACCTTGCGGTCACCGTGCGCGATGTTCACGACCTTGCCCTGGAGCACGTCGACGCCCTTGAGCGCGATCCGGTGCGGCGCGACCACGTCGCGCGCATCGATCGACCCGGCGCCTGCCTCAGGGAGGAACGGGGCGTACGTCATGTACGGCCGCGGGTCGACGACGACGATCGCCGCCTCCCGCTTGGCGAGCTTGCGCCGGAGGCGACGGGCCACGTAGAGACCGACGGAACCACCGCCGAGCACTACGACGCGCGGCACCTTGCGTGGGCGCGGCGTAGGAGCCTGCGCCTCCTGGGCAGGGCTGACCGAGGTCAGATCGTTCTGAGGCATGAAAACCAGGATACGCCTGCCTCGAACGCTCACCTGCCGGGAGTCCAGAGTCCTTGGTCCTGGTCCGGCAGGGCCACTCGGCAGGGAATCTGCCGGTGCCCTGACTCACTCGGCAGGGCTCACTCGACAGGGCTCGCCTCCAGCACCGACCCACCGGCCGGCGGCACGGTCCCGGACGCCGGAGCCTCCGCGGGCGCCGACGGTCCGGAGCCCGGACGCGTCTCCGTCACGCCCGGCTCCTGGTCACCCTGGGACAGCGCGTCGGGGGGCGTCGCCGGGGCGATCGCCGTCGGCGCCTTGAGGAACGGCCAGGGCATCGACTCGGGCCGCACCCCGACCTGCGGCTCCATCCTGGTGCCGTCGTCGCTGTACCCCATCTGCGACTCGAGGACCCCGCGCAACGGATAGACGTTCCATCGCTCGCGGCCGTCGCTCGCCAGTGCCGGGCGGAACAACCACAGACCCTCGACGTCGGGCACCGACCACTCGGCGGTCTCCCACCCGCGGGGAATCGTGCGGACCGGACGGCCGCGGTCGTCGAAGAGCTGGACGTCCTTGAGCGGGTCGCCGTTCGCGTCGTACGCGAAGAGGTTGGACACCTGCATCCCGTCGACCCAGACGCCCTGGTCCCTGGTGTCCTCGACGCTCTCGTGCGTGAACGAGGCCTGCGTCGCGTCGTCGTAGCCCGCCGCGTAGGAGTCTGCGACCCCCGTCGACCCGGTCGTCCCGTAGAGGACGGCCCGGTGCGTCGAGTCGACGAACGACGGCGTCATCAGGAGCGCGCCCAGCGACACCGCCACCACGACCCGTGGCATCCACCTCCACGCGAGCCAGCGCCCGCGACCCCACTGGACGCTCACCAGCGTGGCGAGCAGCGGGAAGACGAGGTCGCTCACCGTCGTCGGGACGAGCAGCAGCGCTTGGCCGTCGGCGAGCGCGTTGAGCCACGAGCCGACCAGCCAGCCGCGCGCGACCCACCACACCGGCCGCAGGTCTCGCGCGAACGTCGTGACCGCTGCCCACTGCGGCGTCGATGTCAGTGGGCGCCACTGCTCGGCCCAGCGCTCGGCGCGCAGACGCCAGCGGTGTGCGACCGCGGCCTGCATCCCCGGTCGCCGGCGGGGCGGCCCGGCCGGTGGCAGCCCTGCCGCCGCCCGCAGCTCGGCCGCGTACGCGGCGGGCGCCCCGAAGTGCGCCGCGAGGTCGAGGGCGACGTCGTCGTCGGAGCGACCCGCCGGGACGGGAGCGGTGTCGGCGATCGCCTCCGTGAGGTCGGCCTCGAGGCCGTCCGTGAGGTCTTCGGTCACCTCCGGCCCGAGATCCGCGAGATGGAGCCGCACTGCCTCCGCATAGCCTCGGACGTGGGCGTCGAGGAGGGTTCCGGCACCGCTGCCGGCGAGCTTGCTGGTCATCAAGCGGCCTCATTCCTGGTCCCGAGGAGGCCGCCGAGCGTGCCGGCGAACTCCTGCCATTCCTTGCGCTGGATCGCGAGCACCTGGCGCCCGTGCACGGTGATGCCGTAGTACTTGCGGTGCGGCCCTTCTTCGGAGGGCATCACATAGCTGGTCAGCGCCCCCGTCGAGTACAGCCGGCGGAGCGTGCCGTAGACCGAGGCGTCACCGACGTCCGCGAGGCCGCGGCTCCGTAGCCGGCGCACGACGTCGTACCCGTACCCGTCCTCCTCCTCGACGATCGCCAGCACGGCGGCGTCGAGCACCCCCTTGAGCAGCTGCGTCGTGTCCACGGACCCTCCCGGTGGTCTCCTGTGCCGTGGACAGTACTACGCAATGCGCGATAGTGGCCAGAGAGTGTCCCCGCGAGTCGCGGCGACCCGCGAGGCTCAGGCGAGAGAGAGCGCGATGCCGTCCAGGATGTCGCTCTCGCTCGTGACGACGTCGGCCAGCTCGCCGCCCGCGGCGGCGACGTCGTCGTGCACGCGCCGCACGACCTCCGACCACACGAGCGCACCCGCCCCGATGACGTCGGCACGGCCCGGGTGCATGAACCCGAGCGCGAGCCGCTGCTCGCGCGTGCGGTGCAGCAGGTCGTCGCACGCCGCCAGCACCCGGTCGACCGGGAGGACCGCGCCGTGGACCCGTTCGCGCTGGTAGCTGGGCAGCCCGAGGGCGTGCGCGGTCACGGTCGTGATCGACCCCGCGAGGCCGACGAGGGTCGTCGTCCGGGCGTACGGCACGACGTCGGCCGCCGTGTCGAGCGCGGCGCGGACGTCGGCGCGCGCCGCGGCCTCCTCGGCCTGCGTCGGCGGGTCCGAGCGCAGGTGGCGCTCGGTCATCCGCACCGAGCCGACGTCGAGCGACAGTGCCGCCTCGGGCGCCGCGGTGCCGAGGACGAGCTCGGTCGACCCACCGCCCAGGTCTACCACGAGGTAGGGACCGGGGTGGTCCGACGCCGTCCCGCTGGTGGCGCCGCGGAACGACAGCAGCGCCTCCTCCTCCCCCGAGACCACCTCGGGCTCGACGCCCACGGCCGCAAGCACGCCGGCGGCGAACGCGCCCCGGTTGCGCGCGTCGCGCGTGGCCGACGTCGCGACGAAGCGGACCCGGGTCGCGCCCAGGTCCTCGATGACGCGCGCGTACGCGCGTGAGGCGGCGAGGGTGCGGTCGAGCGCCTCGGGTGCGAACTCGCCAGTGCGGTCGACGTCCTGGCCCAGCCGCACGATCTCCATGCGGCGGTCGAGCTCGGTCAGCGTGCCGTCCGGCGCGACGTCCGCGACGAGGAGACGGATGGAGTTGGTGCCGCAGTCGATCGCGGCGACACGGGAGCTCGAGGTCACCGGGACACCCTCTCACCGGGCGCCGACACCGCGCCCGTCCTGGCGGCCTGCCCGCGCCTCAGCACGTGCAGCGCTCGGGGCTCCACGTGTCGGCGACCATGGCGAGGGCCTCGTCGCCGAGCGGGTTGACCCCGGGCCCGGCCGCGAGGGAGTGCGCCATGAGCACGTGCAGGCACTTGACCCGCGTGGGCATGCCACCTGCGGAGATGCCCTCGATCTCGTCGACGTGGCCGAGCTCCTCGCGCTGGGCGAGGTAGTGCTCGTGCGCGCGCCGGTAGGCGGCGGCGAGCTCCTCGTCGCCGGCCAGGCGGTCCGACATGTCCTTCATCACGCCCTGCGCCTCGAGGCGCGAGGCAGCGGCGACCGCACCCGGGTGCGTGAGGTAGAACGTCGTCGGGAACGGCGTCCCGTCGGGCAGCCGCGGCGCCGTCCGCACGACCGTCGGCCGGCCGCACGCACAGCGCGCGGCGATGCCGACGACCCCGCGCGGCTCACGGCCGAGCTGCTCGGCGAGCACCTCGAGGTCACGGTCGGACACGGCGGTGGCGGTGGGTTCGGTCACGGGTCCATTGTCCCCCGGCGCGTCCGGGGAACCTCACTGGTCGGCAGCCGACGAGCGGACGGTCGCCCGTCGGGCGGTCACTGCCGCGGGCTCGGACTCGGGCTCGGGCTCGGGCTCGGCGAGGAACCGGGCGACGGCGCCTCGCTCGGTGCGGGGGACGCCGCCGGGCCGTCGGCCACCTGGACGGACTCCCAGATCGACTGGTACCACGGCACGCCCGACGTCGGGTCGGTCCCCACAGGGCCTGCGTCGACGGGCTGGCCCGTGAGCGGGTCGATGTCCTCGACGACGGTGTCCGAGTCGAGCACGCGCCACACGGTGTCGCCGGGAAAGACGTAGTGCAGCCGCGAGCGCGCCCGCTCGACCACGTACGTCCGGTCCTCCCAGCGGTCGAGCTCGACCTGGAGCCGGTCGCGCTCGGCCTCGTGGAGCGCGAGCTCCTCGCGCAGCCGGTCGATGTCGGACGACTGCTGCACCGCTGCACGCACGGTCGGCAGGAGGAGCACCACGGCGAGCAGGATCACCACGGACAGCACGATGAGGCGGACCGTCAGGACCTCGGGGAGCACGAGCCCGTGCCGGCTCAGGCGCCGTTCCTCGCGAGCGGGCCCGGCCGGACGCCGCGACGCCCGCGGCTTCCCTGGACGCTTGCCCGAGCTCGCGGCGCTGCCCGCACTCGCGGGCTTCCCCTTGACCGCCGGGGCGCTCTTCGAGGCGCCGGCGGGCCCGCTCGCGGTGCTGGTGGCCGGCCGGCCGGATGCCGGCGTGGCGGCGCCCTTGGACGTCCGGCCCGACGCCGGGCGGCCCCCTGCCGGGCGGGACGCGGGGCGACGGCCGGACGGGGAGGCGGGGCGACGAGACGACACGCCCTGATTGTGCCCAGGACCGGCGGTCGCGCCGCGCAGCACCGTCGGCGCGCCGGGAGACACGACGAGGCCCTCGGCACACTGCCGAGGGCCTCGTCGTGACGGCGCAGGCCGTCAGGTGCGTGCTCGAGCCGAGATCAGCCCTTGAAGCGCGGGAACGCTGAGCGGCCCGCGTACCGGCCGGCCTCGTCGAGCGCCTCCTCGATCCGCAGGAGCTGGTTGTACTTGTTGATGCGCTCGCCGCGCGCGGGGGCGCCCGTCTTGATCTGGCCCGCGTTGGTGGCCACGGACAGGTCCGCGATGGTCGTGTCCTCGGTCTCGCCCGAGCGGTGCGAGGTCATGGTCGTGAACCCGTTGCGCTGCGCGAGCGTGACGGCGTCGAGCGTCTCCGTCAGCGTGCCGATCTGGTTGAGCTTGACCAGCAGCGAGTTGGCGGCCTTCATCTCGATGCCGCGGGCGAGCCGCTCCGGGTTGGTCACGAACAGGTCGTCGCCGACGATCTGCACCTTGCCGCCGATCCGCTCCATGAGCGCGACCCAGGCCTCCCAGTCGTCCTCGGACAGCGGGTCCTCGATGGAGACCAGCGGGTAGTCGGCCACCAGCTGCTCGTAGTACTCGATCATCTCGGCGGCCTGGACGCTCTTGCCCTCGAAGCCGTACTTGTCGTCCTCGAAGAACTCGGTGGCCGCGACGTCGAGCGCGAGCGCGACGTCGGTGCCCGGCGTGAAGCCGGCCTTCTCGATCGCGGAGACGATCAGGTCGAGCGCCTCACGGTTGCTCGGGAGGTTGGGGGCGAAGCCACCCTCGTCGCCGAGGCCCGTCGCGAGGCCCTTGCTCTTGAGCACCGACTTGAGCGAGTGGTAGACCTCGGTGCCGGTGCGCAGCGCCTCCCGGAAGGTGGTGGCGCCGATGGGCGCGACCATGAACTCCTGGATGTCCACGTTGGAGTCGGCGTGCGACCCACCGTTGAGGATGTTCATCATCGGCACGGGCAGGACGTGGGCGTTCGGGCCGCCGACGTAGCGGAACAGGTCCAGGCCCGCGCTCTTGGCCGCGGCCTTGGCGACCGCGAGCGAGACGCCGAGGATCGCGTTCGCGCCCAGCTTGCCCTTGTTGGGCGTGCCGTCCAGGTCGATGAGCGTCTGGTCGATGATGCGCTGCTCCTCGGCGTCGTAGCCGATGAGCTCGGGGGCGATGTCGTCGATGACGGCGCTGACCGCGCCCTCGACGCCCTTGCCCAGGTACCGGCCGTTGTCGCCGTCGCGACGCTCGACGGCCTCGAAGGCACCCGTCGAGGCACCCGACGGAACGGCTGCACGGGCGAAGGTGCCGTCGTCCAGGGCGACCTCGACCTCCACGGTGGGGTTACCCCGCGAATCGAGGATCTCGCGTGCTCCAACGGCTTCGATGCTTGCCACGGGCTGCTCCTTCAAAGAGGGCTCGCAGGCACCGCCCGACCTGACCCAGGCATGGGGCCCGGGGTCGAAGGCGCCCGCGACGGTGCTGGGTTGACGTCCCCAGCCTAGACCGCGGTCGACCGCCCGGCGCCCGGGCCCGGCAAGTGGGCGCCTGCCAGCCCGTTTACCGGCATGCCGACCATGCGCTCGCACGGTGCCGAACATGGGGTTGGTCGGGGTTCACGGTCGTGAACCCCGACCAACCCCATGTTCGGCACGGAGGGTGGGGCGGTGGGCGGAGGGTGGGGCGGTGGGCTTACCGGCGGGTCGCGACGACCGGGACGGTCGTCACCGTCACCGGCTCGAGGCCCCGGGCCCGAGCCGTCACCTCGACGGCGATCTCGTGGCCGCGGTCGGCACCCGTCACCAGGTAGGTCGACCCGGCGACCGACGCCAGGAGCGCCGGGTCCGCCTGGCCCCGCAGCACCTGCACCGTCAGGAGCAGCGCGCGGGCCAGGTCGGTCGCCTGGCCGGCCGTGCGCCGGACCGGCTCGCCGTCCCGGAGCCACTGGTAGGTGAACCGCACCCGCTCGCCGCCGGGCGTCGTCCACTGGCCCGGGTCGACCGTCAGGACCGCACCCGGGGCGGTGCCACGACGCTCGTCGGGCACGACCTGCGGCGCGACGACGTTGACGATCCCGTCGGGTGCCGCCGGGCCCACGAGCTGCCCGACACCCCAGCGTGCCGTCGACTGGTAGCCGGCGCCCGAGGGGTCGGCCCAGTTGCGGATCCCGGTGCGCGCGCCGCCCGAGGCGTCGTTGACCTGGAAGTCCAGGCCGTGGAACGTGCCCAGCCCGCCGTACTCGAGCAGCGAGACCGCGGCCTCGACCACGTAGCCGCCGTCCACGAGCGTCGTCGCCGACTCCACGCGGGCCCGCTGGAACGCCTCGTCACCGGTCCCGAACGACACGGCGTTCGCGGCCGAGATGCGGATCTGCGTGTCGTCGTAGCGGAAGGAGCCGTTCTTGGCGTTCCCCGGGTCGACGTAGATCTCGACCGAGTCCTGGATCCACGGGTCGGAACCGCTGACGTCCACGACCGGGTCGGCGACCTCGGCCAGCACGTACAGCGTGTTCTCCCGCCACAGCGTCCGCACGGTCGCGACCGCACCGCCGGTGCCCTGGACCTGCTTGTCCGTCGTGACGACGTCGGCGTCGGCGTACGCGGCGTCGGCCGTCCCGTCGACCACCGGCGCCTCGGGAGCCTCGACGACCTCGAGGTAGGACAGCTCCTCGAGCAGCGTGAGCGTGCCCGTCGCGCCCGGCGTGTTCCAGCCGGCGGTCGACCCGCCGTCCGTCACGCGCACGTCGAGGGCGAGCGTGTCACCCTCGCCGGCCGCGTCGAGCGGCAGGTGCGCGACGACGTCGTACCCGCCGTCGGTCGCCTCGACGACCGCGGTCGCGCCGGCGCCGGTCACCGACCCGTCACGCCCGACGACGTAGGTCGCGCCGTCGAGCTCGAACGTCACGGCGTCGCTCGGCTCGGCGTCGGCGTCGTCGACCGAGACGTACGCGGTCAGGTGGTCGGGAGCCCAGCGGAGCTGGAAGTCCGCGACCTCGTCGACCGCGTGCAGCGGCAGCTTCGACCACTCGAGCGACGACGTCGCGTCGCCGTCCAGCGGCACGTCGCCCGCGAAGACGTTCGCGGTGCGCAGCCGCGCGGGCAGCTCGCCGTCGACGGCCCCGTAGTAGGCGGGCTTCGCCTGGAAGCCGTCGTCGAAGATCAGCGGCGCGCCCGACGACGAACGCCACGAGCGCCCGTCGGTCAGGCCCCAGACCGTCACGCCGAACAGGGAGTCCGTGTGCTCCCGGAACACGCGGAACGCGTCCCGGAAGTAGTAGCCCTGCTCGATGAGCTTCGCCTGGGTCACGGGGGTGCCGGTCGTGACGTCGAGCTCGGTCACGGCCTGCGTGACCGGAAGGGCCTCGAACCGCTCGATCGCGCCCGCGAGCGCCGAGACCGGCATGGCGAGCGACACGTGGAACTGGTGGCCCACGCCGTCGAGCGGCACGCCCCGCGCGAGGAGCCGCTCGACGAGGGCGAGGTAGCGGTCCTGCTTGCCGCCCTGCTCGGTGTTGTAGTCGTTGATGAAGAGCGTGACCGGGCGGTCGGCGCCCGGTGCGGCGTGCGTGGTGTTGAAGGCCTCGTCGGCGTACCGGAAGGCGAGGTCGATGAAGTCCTCGCCGAGGATCCGGTACCACTCGCTGCGGCGCAGGCCGTCGGAGAACTCGCCGCCGTCGGAGACGACCTCGTTGACCACGTCGAACGCCACGAGCGGGTTGGTCTCGGAACCGAACTGGCCGTAGTCGTCCGACATCCACTCGGCGATCGAGAAGATGTGCGTGCGCAGCCGGTCGCGCAGCACCTGCTGGTCCGCCTCGGAGTCCGTCAGCGGGTTGCCCGCGGAGTCCTGGAAGAACCATTCCGGGGTCTGGCTGTGCCAGACGAGGACGTGCCCGTAGACGCGCAGGTCGTGCTCGGCCGCGTAGTCCATGAGGGCGATCGCCTCGGGGTGGGGCCGGAAGTTGTGCTCGTCGTCGTACCAGGCCTCGGGCTTCATGTGGTTCTCGGCCGTGATCTGGTCGAAGTGGCGCAGCAGGAGCTCCGAGGCGGAGCCCAGCGTCTCGCGGCTGTCGATGGCCACGCCCATGGGGAAGTCCACCGTCTCACGGATCCCGGTGAGGTCCTCGACGACGGGCGTCTCGGGCACCTCGATCACGATGTCGTCGATGAGCCAGTCGCTCAGGTTGCCGCCCTCGTAGGCGGTCTCGAAGTAGAGCAGCGCGCTGTCGTGGGCGGGCATGGTGAACGTGGCCTCGACCTGCGTCCAGCCGTCGTCGGTCAGCCCGGTGAACTGGCTGAGCGTCGCAAAGCTCGTGGTGCCGTCGGTCGTGTTCGCCAGGCTCAGCCAGACGTCACCGGCCTCCTGCCCGTCCGCGAACCGGACCCAGGCCGAGATGTCGTAGGTGACGCCCGCCTGGAGCACGCCCGTCACGTCGTACCCGAGGCCGTCGCCCTCGGAGTCACGCCCCGACAGCAGCGCCGAGTAGGTGGACTCGTGCGCCTGTGCGTCCGTCACGGCCAGCGCGAAGTCGGACGTCTCGCTGCCCTCGCGCGGCACCCAGCCGCTCAGCGTGCCGTCCTCGAAGTCGGTGGTGACCACGACGCCCGGCTCGGGACCGGGTCCGGCGTCCGCCTCGGTCGTGACGGCGACGTCGTCGACCAGGAACGACGGGTGCGCGCCGGCGATCGGGGCGGCCTCGACGTAGAGCTGGGCGGCGGTCAGGGCCTCGGGCATGGTGTAGGTGCCGGCGATCTGGACCCACCCGTCGGCCGTCGTGGCGACCGGGCTGCCGACCCACGCGTAGTTGTCGCCCGACGCGGACGTCTCCTGCACCGTGAAGTGGACGTTCGAGGTCCCGGCCGTGCCCGCGGGCAGCTTGACCCACGCCTCGACCGCGTAGACGCCGCCGGGCTCGAAGAGCTCCAGGACGGAGGTGGCGGGGCCGTTCCAGTCGCCCGTCCGGCCCGTGACCGACAGGGCGCCCGAGCCGGTGTGCGCCTCGGCGTCGGTGACCGCGAGCGTCACCGGCCCACGGGCCTGCCAGGGAGCGTACGAATCCGTCTCAAAATCGTTTTCCAGAACGATTTCGGCGGCGGCCGCCGCGGTGCTCGCACCCCACGTGACTGCCGCTACGGCTCCGGTGACCGACAGCGCCGCTGCGGTGAACCCCGCCACGGCACGCGTGAATCTCTTCCTCATCGTCGCTCCCTTGCGATCCTTGCAGAGCATCGCTGCTCCCGGGCGCCTCGGCTCGGGCCCTGGCACATCACCGTGCCGATGGCTCAGCCTAGGGTCGGACGCTGATTACGCGCAACGGATGAACAAAGACCTAGCGACGGCCGGTCAGCGACTCGCCGTCGTGCTCGCCCTCGAGCAGGGCGAGAGCCCGTCGCAGCGCCGTCGAGGACGTGTGGACGGTGTAGGGGAAGTAGACGACCTCGACGCCCACCGCCGCGAACCGCCGCTCGAGCTCGGAACCCCTGGCGGTGCCCTTCCAGTCGTCGCCCTTGAAGAACACGTCGAAGGGACGCTCGCGCCACGTGGCCAGCTTGTCCGGCTGGGTCTCGACGAAGACCTCGTCGACGAACGCGATGTGCCGGACGATCTCGGCGCGCTCGGTCACGGGCACCACCGGACGCCGGCCCTTGGTGACCTCGAGCGTGTCGTCGTCGACCACGCCCGCCACGAGGTAGTCGCAGTGCGCCCGCGCGTGCCGGAGCACGTTGAGGTGCCCGACGTGGAAGAGGTCCCACGCGCCTGCTGCATAACCGACGACCATGACCAGGACGGTAAGTCGCGATCGGCGCGGAACGAAGTTCGGAGCCGGGTGAACCCGTGGTTTTCACCCGGTCGCGGAGGATTCGCACTTGCCCGGTTCGGCATGCTTGAGTGCGGTTGTCGACCGCGTGCCGAAGGAGCCCGATTGTCTTCCGAGTCCCCTGCTGACGCCCCGCCCGCCAGCGCGAGCGTCCTGGTCGTGTGCACCGGCAACGTCTGCCGTTCACCCGCCGCCCAGCTGCTGCTGGAGTCGCGGCTCGCCGCGGCCGGCCAGACGGGCGTCCACGTCATCAGCGCGGGCACGCGTGCCCGGCCGGGCGACCCGGTGTCCGGTCCCATGGCGACGCTCCTGCGCGCGGACGGCGTCGACCCCGACGCGTTCTCCTCGCGGCTCCTGGCGGACCTCGACATCGACGCGGCGGACCTGGTCATCACGATGTCCCGCGACCACCGTGCCGCCGTCGTGCGCGCCGTGCCGAGCGCCGTGCGCCGCACGTTCACGCTGCTCGAGCTCGCGCTCCTGCTGAGCACGGCCCCGCGCATGGACGGCACCCCGGACACCGCGGCGTCCCGGTGGCGCGAGCTGCGGGCCGTCGCGACGTCGCAGCGCGGACGGCACGCCGGGAGGCTCGACGACCTGGACGTCCCCGACCCGATCGGCAGGGGCGCCCGCGTGTACGGGAACGTCTACGGGACCATCGCCCGCGCGGTCGACGCCGTGTGCCGGGTCGCGATCCCCGGCACGCCCGGCTTCGAGCGCGACGTCCTGTCCCCCGCCGGGCCGGTCACCGGCTCGACGTCGTCGCGACGCCCGCCGCGGCACTCACCTCACCCAGGACCACAGCGTCGATGAGCTGACGCGCCCACTGCAGCACCTCGGCGCCGCGCAACGGGCGGCCACCGATGCGCGCCGTCGTGGGGAACGGCACCAGGACGGCGCGGACCGCGGGCTTGAGCACCGTGCCGGGGTAGAGCCGCTTGAGCCGCAGCTGCGCCGACTCCGGCAGGTCGACCGGCGCGAACCGCACGAACTTGCCCTGGGCCGTGACGTCCGTCAGGCCCGCGTTGCGGGCGTGGTTGCGGAAGCCGGCGACCTCGAACAGCGCGGCCGCGACGTCGGGCAGCGTCCCGTAGCGGTCGGTCAGCTCGGCGCGCACCTCCTCGAGCGCAGCGGCGTCGTGCGCGGCCGCGATCTTCTTGTAGGCCTCGAGGCGCAGGCGCTCGGTCGCGATGTAGGACTCGGGCAGGTGGGCGTCGACGGGTAGCTCGATCGTGACGTCGGGAAGCTCTTCCTCCTTCTCACCGCGGAACGCCTGGACGGCCTCTCCCACCATGCGCACGTAGAGGTCGAAGCCGACTCCCGCGATGTGCCCCGACTGCTCGCCGCCGAGCAGGTTGCCCGCACCACGGATCTCGAGGTCCTTCATGGCGATCTGCATGCCCGCACCGAGGTCGGTGTTCGCCGCCATGGTGGCGAGCCGGTCGTGCGCCGTCTCGGTGAGCGGGCGCTCCGGCGGGTACAGGAAGTAGGCGTACGCGCGCTCGCGCCCGCGGCCTACGCGGCCACGGAGCTGGTGGAGCTGGGACAGCCCGAGGAGGTCCGCACGCTCCAGGATGAGCGTGTTGGCGTTGGAGATGTCCAGGCCGGTCTCGACGATCGTGGTGCAGACCAGGACGTCGAGCTCCTTCTCCCAGAACTGCCGGATGACCTGGTCGAGCTGGTGCTCGTTCATCTTGCCGTGGGCCACGCCGACGCGGGCCTCGGGCACGAGCTCGCGCAGCCGGGACGCGGTGCGCTCGATCGTCTCGACCTTGTTGTGCACGTAGAAGACCTGGCCCTCGCGCAGCAGCTCGCGGCGGATCGCCGCGGTGATCTGCTTCTCCTCGTACGCGCCCACGTAGGTGAGCACCGGGTGGCGCTCCTCGGGCGGGGTCGCGAGCGTCGACATCTCGCGGATGCCCGTCACGGCCATCTCGAGCGTGCGCGGGATGGGGGTCGCGCTCATCGCAAGCACGTCCACGTTGGTGCGCAGCTGCTTGAGCGTCTCCTTGTGCTCGACGCCGAAGCGCTGCTCCTCGTCGATCACGACCAGCCCCAGGTCCTTGAACCGGACGCTGCCCGTGATGAGGCGGTGGGTGCCGATGACGACGTCGACCGTGCCGTCCTTGAGGCCCTCCACCACGGCCTCGGACTCCTTGGCGGTCTGGAAGCGGCTGAGCGCCCTGACGTTCACCGGGAAGCCCGCGTACCGCTCGGTGAACGTCTCGAGGTGCTGCTGCACCAGCAGCGTCGTCGGGACCAGGATGGCGACCTGCTTGCCGTCCTGGACGGCCTTGAACGCCGCGCGGATCGCAATCTCGGTCTTGCCGTAGCCGACGTCGCCGCACACGAGCCGGTCCATCGGGACCGGCTTCTCCATGTCGGCCTTGACCTCGTCGATCGTGACGGCCTGGTCGGGCGTCTCGACGTACGCGAACGCGTCCTCGAGCTCGCGCTGCCACGGCGTGTCCGGGCCGAACGCGTACCCCTGGGTCGCCATGCGCGCGCTGTAGAGGCGGATGAGCTCGGAGGCGATCTCGCGGACGTGCTTGCGGGCCTTGGCCTTGGTGTTCTTCCAGTCGGCGCCACCCATCCGGTTGAGGGTGGGCGCCTCGCCGCCGACGTACTTGGTCACCTGGTCGAGCTGGTCCGTGGGCACGTACAGCCGGTCGCCGGGCTGGCCGCGCTTGCTGCTCGCGTACTCGATGACGAGGTACTCGCGCGTGGCCGCGTTGGCCCCGGCGCCCAGCGTGCGCTGGACCATCTCGACGAACCGGCCCACGCCGTGCTGCTCATGCACCACGAAGTCGCCCGCGCGCAGCTGCAGCGGGTCGACGGCGTTGCGGCGCCGGCTCGGCATCTTGCGCATGTCGCGCGTGCTCGAGCCCTGGCGTCCCGTGAGGTCGGACTCGCTGAAGACCGCGAGCTGGAGGTCGGGCGCCACGAACCCCTTGCCCACGAGCGCCGGGGTCACCAGCACCACACCGCCCTCGGGCTCGTCGTCGAGCTCCGGGATCAGGCGAGCCGCGGTGTCGACCGCCGAGAGCTGCTCGACCATGCGGCGGGCCGGGCCGGGGCCTTCGGTGGTGAGCACGAGCCGCCAGCCGGCTCGCTGGAGCGTCTGGACGTCGTCGAGGGCACGCTGCACGTCGCCGCGGTAGGCCTCGACGTCGCGCGCCGCGATCGTGTAGGTCGTGACGCCGTCCGGGTCGTCGTCATGGCCGGCACGATCGGCACGGTCGGCACGGTTGGCACCGTCGTCGTCGGCGATCGCCCCGGCCTCCGGGTCGAGGCCGAAGGCCGAGAGGGTCCACCAGCCCAGGCCACGGCGGGCCGCGATGTCGCGGACCTCCGCGAACGTCTCGAACGACGCCGCCGACAGGTCGATGGGCGCCGCGCCACCGGCGACCGCGCCCGTCCAGGCGGCGGCGAGGAACTCCTCGGTCGTCGCGACCAGGTCGTGCGCGCGGCGCCGGACGCGCTCGGGCTCGTTGACCACGAGCAGCGCGTCGTCGGGCACGAGCTCGAGCACCGGCAGCATGCGGTCCACGAGGACGGGTGCGAGGGACTCCATGCCCTCGACGGCGACGCCCGCCGCGAGCTTGTCGAGCATCTCGACGGCGCCCGGCATGCGCTCGACGAGCGCCGCGGCGCGCTCGCGCACCGACTCGGTCAGCAGGATCTCGCGGCACGGCGGCGCCCACAGGCCGTGCTGGGCGATCTCGAGGGAGCGCTGGTCGGCCACGGCGAACCAGCGGATCTCGCTGACCTCGTCGCCCCAGAACTCGACGCGCAGCGGGTGGTCCTCGGTGGGCGGGAAGACGTCGAGGATGCCGCCGCGCACCGCGAACTCGCCGCGCCGCTCGACCATGTCGACACGCGAGTACGCGGCCGCGACGAGGCGGTCGGCGACGTCGGTCAGGTCGGCCGTGTCGCCGTCGTGCAGCTCGACCGGCTCGAGCTCACCCAGCCCGTCCACCACGGGCTGCAGGAGCGCCCGGACGGGCATGACGAGCACCCTGATCGGTCCGGTCTGGCCCGGCTCGGGGTTCGGGTGGGCGAGCCTGCGGAAGACCGCGAGGCGCTTGGCCACCGTGTCGGCGCGCGGCGAGAGGCGTTCGTGCGGCAGCGTCTCCCACGCGGGGAGCACCGCGACGTCGTCGGCCCGGTCGGCGGGCAGGTATGCCCGGACGCTCGCGGCGAGCTCGTCGGCCTCCCGGCCCGTCGCGGTCACGACGACGAGCGGCAGCTCGCGCGCGGCGGCCGCGAGCAGCGGCGCGCGGACGCCCACCGGGCTCACGACGTCGGCGAAGCCGCGAGCCTTGACGTGCTCGACGGCGGACGCGGCGCCCGGGTCGGCGAGCAGGGTGGGAATGAGGCCGGGGAGGTTCATGAACGTCCTTCGGGGCGGCTCGGGGGGCACGACCAGAGGCCCGAATTCCCGCCGACGGGGGTGGCGGCAGGGGTCCGGGCTTGCCGACCCAGCCTACGCCGCCCCGGTGACACGACGGCCCGGGAGGCGGCCTCGGAACGTCAGTCCGAGGAGGGGACCCGGCCGCTCAGGTCCTCGGGGAGCAGGCCCTCGGGAACGTTCCCCAGCAGGGTCTCGCACGACGCGAGGTCGCCCGCCTGGCACTCGTCGGCAGCGCCCCGGAGCTGGTCCAGCTCCCCCACCGAGCCGGCCAGCTCGCCGAGGTCCCCGAACGAGACGCCCTCGCTCAGCCCGCCCGCCACGAGGTCCAGGAAGGACAGGTCGACCTGCGCGAGCTCGTTCGCCTGCGCCACGGTCCGCTCCACCTCGGTCTCGACGGCGTTCCACGCCGCCCACGCTCCGACCACGAGCGCCGCCGTCAGCACGACCTGGACCGACCCGAGCGTGAGCCCCGTCGCGGCCATGCCCCGGCCCGACGTCCCGCGGCGGCGTGTCCGGTCCAGCCCGATGCCGCCCAGGACGATCGCGAGGACGCCGACGAGCGGCACGAGGATCCCGAGGATCCCGCTGACGAGGGACGCGACGGCCGCCGGCTCGGTACGGTCCCGCTGCTCGGGGTATGCGTCTACCGCCACGTAACGCCGTCCCGGCGCGGGAAGTACCTGGGTGGGCGGAACGGGGTGGCTCACAGGACCTCCTCGGCAGGATATGCCTTGTCCGAACGTAACTCAGGAGCGCGGACGACCGGAAGCGCGACGCCCGACCGAAGGCATTGCAGTCCTCTCCCGGGTGAAACCCTCGCAGCAGGTGTTGAGGGACTGCACTCGGTCCACACTCGGTCGTATGGCATCCATGCGCGACGGACCGGTCGAATCCTCCAAAGGACGACAGGGCGGAACGGTGATCGCGTACAACGGTTCCAGTGCTGGGCTCGGCAACCGGATGCGGGTCACCCTCGGTGCGGCCGCCTACGCGACATGGCGTGGAGCGCGCTTCTACTACGTGTGGCCAACCACTTCACAGTTCCGGCCGCGCCTCAGCGATCTGTGGCAGGAAGAGCCGGGCAACCGGATGCCGCGCGCAGTCTCGCAAGCGCTCAGCAAGGTGACCGGCTACGCCGGGAGTGATCTGTCCGGCGCTGAGGGGCGGAAAGTCGTTCAGGTGAGGACTGGCGGGGAACTGGTGCTGCCCGCGGGTGCGCCGGACTGGAAACACTCCTTGCGCGTGCTGACTCCCGTGCCCCGGGTGGAGGAGGCCGTACGTCCCCTGCACGCCCAGTTCGAGGGCGATCCCTACGTCGGCGTCCAGATCCGGGCCAGCACACAGATCCACCAGAGAACCCGCGACTCGTCACCCGTGTCGTGGTTCATAGCTCAGATGCGTGAGATCGCGGCCGAGCGCCACGAGGCTCGGTTCTACGTCTCGTGCGACGTCCCTAAGGTCAAGCAGGAGATTCTGGCGGAGTTCCCGACAGCCGTGGGACTCAGCTCAGACGCTCACTACAACTCGACGGAAGCCGTGCAGACTGCCGTGGCCGACCTGTACCTGCTCGCGTCGAGCTCGTTCCTCATCGGTCCTCACGCCTCGAGCTTTATCGAACTCGCCGAGGCGCTTGCCGGTGGAGTGCTCCGGGCGGTCAAGCCCACAGAATCGATCCCAAGTCCAGAATGCTGGTGGGAGACGCCACCCGCGCGGGACCCCCTGCAGCCCGCTCTACGCCGCTAGTTGTTGCGAGCCGTTCCTCGGTGCTCGCGTCACACCGACCGAGCCGTGAAGTGAGTGACCGCCGCTGTGAGCGCCCGCGCCGCGCGGGACCGGGCGGACGTCACACGCCCGGTGGGACCACTGTGCGGCCCGAGCGTTCGGGCAGCGGGTGAATCCGCGCGCCCGCTGGTCGACGTCGGGCCGTCGACTTGTACGGTTGCTGGACCGATCCGGGGACTGCGGGCCGGTCAGCACCGGCACGCTCGTCCGTGTCTCTCACGAGGGGTCGCCCAGGCCGATGCCGAGCCCGCACGACGTCGCATGCGTCACCTACTTCCCCGCCGCCGTCACCGGGCGCGGCCCCAGCTACAGCTGCGCCTCGATCCTCCGGGCGTTCCCTGACGCCGGTCTGCGCACGCTGCTGGTCGCCCCGGTCGTGCGCATCCAGAGCCCGCCGGGCGTCGAGCCGCGCGAGGCGATGCCCCGCCCGCTCCGGGCACTGCCACGACGCTTCGCGAGGCGCTTCGACACGACGGCGGCCACGGGCCGGATGCTGCGCCGCGCCGCCCGGGAGCTGGACGGCCCGCGCGTCGCCTACTTCTGGCCCGACCCGCCCGTGGAGCTGGTGCGCTTCGCGCGCGAGCAGGGCTTCGTGACGGTGCGCGAGATGATCAACACCACCCGCGGTTCGGCGAAGCGCGTCCTCGACGCCGAGTACCGCCGGATCGGCCTGGAACCACAGCACGGCATCTCCGCCGAGTCGGCCGAACGCGAACGGGAGGAGCTCGCGGAGTACGACTACGTCTTCGCCTCCAACCCCGTGGTCGAGGCGTCTCTGGCCGAGGCCGGCATCCCGGCGCACCGGGTCGTCCCGACGAGCTTCGGCTGGTCGCCCGAGCGGTTTCCCGCGACCGTCGGCACCGAGCGCTCGGGCGCCGGCTCGGGTGCCGAGGACGCCGAGGGCGTCGAGGCCCTGTACGTCGGCAGGGTCTGCGTCCGCAAGGGTGCCCACCTGCTCCTCGAGGCCTGGGACAAGGCCGGGCTCCCCGGCACCCTGACGCTCACCGGTCACGTCGAGCCCGCACTGGCCGGACAGGTCGAGGCCGCGGTCGCCTCCGGCCGCGTCCGCCACCTTCCCTACGTCGACGACGTGAACCGGCTCTATCGCTCGGCCGACTTCTTCGTGTTCCCCACGCTCGAGGAAGGCGGGCCCCAGGTGACCTACGAGGCGGCCGGGTGCGGGCTGCCGGTCGTGACGACACCCGCGGGAGCAGCGCGTCTGGTCGTCGACGACAAGACCGGCTACGTCGTCGACCCGTCCGTCGAGAGCCTCGTCGTCGCGATGACGCGGCTGGCCGCCAGCCCCGAGCTCCGCCGTCGGCTGGGCGCGGCGGCGGCCGAGGACGCCCGCCGGTTCGACTACCGGGTCGTCGGACGAGAACGGGCCCAGGCGATGCGACAGGCGCTGGAGAGCCGCTAGGAGCGAGGGACGCGCCCGCCGGTCAGACGGCGACCTTGACGGCCGCTGCCCGGCGTCGGGCGATGTCCCGCCGCACCCAGACGTGGTTCGGCACGACCTGGAACACGAAGATCGCGACCGCCGACCCGACGAGAGGCCCGGCGGCGCCGAGGGTCGGGACCAGGTACCACGACAGCGCGACGTTCGAGACGCACATCAGGACGCACGGGAGGACCTGGAACCTCAGGCCGCGCTCGTCGGTCATGTACATGCCCGGCGGGTAGTTGACGGCCTGCACCAGGACGAGCACGGCGTAGGAGACGACGACCGGTGCGCCCAGCGTGATCTCGTCCCCGCCCACGAAGTCGGACAAGGGCTGGATGACCGTGGCGAGCAGCCCCAACATGACGGCCGCGCCGGCGACGAAAGGCCACGTCAGGCGCAACGGGTCGATGATCTCGCCCCGCGAGCGGGCGCGCGCGAGGTGCGGCCAGAGGGCGACCCCCGCCGCGAAGACCGTCTGCAGCACGATCCCGAAGAACTGGCTGGCGAGCACGTACTCCGCGAGCGCCTCGGCGTCGGCACGGTGCGAGATGAGCAGGCGGTCGGACGCGAGGGCGACGGGCGTGGCGACCGACAGGACGAGCGCGGGGACCGCGATCGCGGCGACCGGCACGCCCGGCACGCTGCGCACCCTGGGCACGTCGCTCGCCGCCCGGCCCAGCTGCGGCGCGATGAGCCGCGCCGCCACCGAGAGCGTCAGTGCCGACGTGACGGTCGCGGCCAGGTAGGACACGACGGCGACGTAGTCGCCCGCCGCGCTCCCGAGGAGCGTCAGGGCCAGGACCCCGCCCAGGAACACGGGCGAGACGAGCCCTGCGAGAACGGTCTGCTGGGCGTTGCGCCCCAGCCCGATGAGGACGCGGGCGCCCATGCCCAGCGGGAGCGAGAGGCCGAAGACCGCGAGGCACGCGGCCGCCATGATGTCGCCGCCGGGGGTCAGGCCGTTGCCGAGCAGCACGGGCCACCAGCCGAAGAGCTGGATCACCACCGCGGCGGCGGCGATGACGATGCCCGAGACCGTGAGGACCCGGAACGCCGACGTGATCGTCCGGCGCACCTTCTCGTCGCGACGCGGGTCGCCCGACGCCGCGATCGCGTTGAGCACGACGGCGCCGATCCCGAGGTCGGCGAACGGCAGGAGGTTGCGTATCCCGGCCAGGAGGCCGTACTGCGCGTACGCCTCTGCACCGAAATGTCCGATGATGAGCTTCGAGCTGACGATCCCGAGGATGCCGCCGAGGCCCATCACGGCGATCTTGGCGACGGCCGTTCCCGTCACCGCTCGCCACAGACTCATCGCACCCCCTCACGGTGGCTGGTGAGTCAGCCCCACGCTCGACCGGTCGATGGTAAGCCGGTGCCGCCGGGCGAAACCCCGTCAAGAGTGGGTGAATCCCGCCGCTGCGGAGGATTCGGTCAAGTACCGTTGTGATACTCGACCGGGCGTCTGCCTCGATCCGGTCATGACGAGCAGCGAGCCCACATGACGTTGAACGAGTACCTCGGTGCGATCATGAAGCACTGGGCAGTGATCACCGTGTGCGCGGTGCTCGGCGCGGTGCTCGGCTTCGGTTACGCGAAGACCCAGCCGCCCGTCTACCAGGCGTCGGCCTCGGTGATGGTGGTGCCCGAACAGGGCCAGAACTCCGCCGAGCTCGTCCAGGGGTCGAACTACGTGCAGAACCTCGTGGCCTCCTACGCGGTGCTGGCACGGTCGCCGTACGTCCTGGGGCCCGTGATCGAGCGGCTCGGGCTCGACGTCACCCCGACCTCGCTCGGCAACCGGGTCCTGGTCGACACCCCGATCAACACGGTGGTCATCTCCGTGTCCGTGCAGGACGGCTCCCCGGAGCAGGCGCAGCAGATCGCGGACGAGATCACCCGCGAGCTCGCCGTGGCGGTCCCGCAGCTGTCGCCCGAGCTGATGGACGACTCCCCCGCCGTGCGCGTGACGACCATCGCGAAGGCCGGGCTTCCCGTCAACCCCGTCGCGCCCAACACGCGTCTGCTCACCGCCATGGGCCTTGCCCTCGGGGCGGCCGTCGGCCTGTTCTACGCGGTGATCCGCCTGCTGCTGGCCCGGCGCGTCAGCAACTGGGCGTCGCTGCAGAGCCTGTCGGACGTGCCGCTCCTCGGACAGGTGGTCAGGGCACCCCGCGGGACGTCGCTCCCCGCGGCGGTGCTGTCCGCTCCCGGCGCACCGCCCGCCGAGTCGCTGCGGACGATCCTCGCCAACCTCCGGTTCGCGGACCTCGACAACGACCACCGCGTCCTCATGGTCTCGTCGGGCAACCCCAAGGAGGGCAAGTCGTCGGTGGCCACCGGTCTGGCCCTCGCACTCGCCGAGGAGGGCGGCAAGGTCCTGCTCGTCGACGCCGACCTGCGCCGCCCGACCATCGCGCACCTGACCGGGCTCGAAGGCGCCGCCGGCCTGACGAACCTGCTGCTGGGCGACGTCGACCTCGAGGACGTCGTGCAGACCTGGGGCCACGAGACGCTCGACGTCCTGCCGAGCGGAGTGGTGCCGCCCAACCCCGGGGCCCTCCTCGCGTCGGGACGCCTCGCGACCGTCATGCTGCAGCTGCGCAACGCCTACGAGTTCGTGATCGTCGACTCCGCGCCGTTGCTGCCGCTGAGCGACCCGCTGCTGCTCGCCCAGCACGTCGACGGCGTGATCGTCGTCGCGCGCGCGGGAAAGACACGCATCACCCGCCTCAAGGAGACCCTCGGCGGCTTCCGGCGCAGCGGTGCGGAGGTCCTCGGTGTGGCACTCAACGCGGTCCGGCCCGGCCGGCAGACCGACTACTTCCAGCGCGAGCCCACGGTGCACCACCGCAGGCGGGCGGTCACGCTGTCGCGCGGCTCCCGGCGATGAGGCCTCATGGTGCCCGGCACGACCGACCCTGACGGCATCGCCGGCGAGCCCGCGTCGGCGAGCCCGCCGCTCGAGAAGCTCGTCGCAGGGCTCGCGTGCCTGGCGCTCGGTGCCTCGGTCTCGCTGATCCAGGGCATCACTCCCGGCCTGGTCGTCGCCGTCCTCCTGCTGCCCGTCTGGGCCGGGTCCCTCTGGCTGCCGCTGGCCGGCCGCTGGTACGCGCTGGTCGGTCTCGCCGCGGTCGTGTCAGGCATCCTCCTGACGTGGGGGAACAGCGTGGACCACGCAACGAACGCGGCTCTGCTGCGCGCGAACGTGTTCACCATCCTCACCCTGGTGGGCACCGTCGGAGTCATCGTCTGGGCGCGGCGAAGCCTGGCCGACCGCGACGTGGCGCTCCTGTTCGCCCTCGGGTTCCTGGCCGCGGCCGTCACGAAGCCCGGCGGGACGAACCCGTGGAAGTTCCAGTTCTCCGTCGCGGTCGTCATGGTGGTGCTGGCCCTCTGCCTACGCCAGGGCTCACGCCTCCTCGAGCTCCTGTGCACGCTCGGCCTGGCGCTCGTCTCGGTGCTGAACGACTCCCGCTCGCTGGCCGCGATGCTGCTCATGGTCGCGTCCTTGATCGCCTGGCAGGGCATGCGGACGTCGGTGCGGCTGCGCTCGACGGTGGTCACGACGACGGTGCAGCTCGGGCTCGTGGCGCTGGCCATCTACTCGGGCATGCAGGCCATGCTCCTCGACGGCTACCTCGGTGAGACGGCGCAGGAGCGCACGCAGATGCAGATCGACATGACGGGGTCCCTCATCGTGGGCGGCCGCCCGGAGTCAGGAGCGACCACCGCGCTCCTGCAGGCCAACCCGTTCGGCGTGGGCGCCGGGACGCTCGTCAACCTGAGCGACCTCAACACTGCGCGCGCGGGCATGGAGGGCCTCAACTACAACACGCTGCACAACGGCTACGTCGAGAGGTTCATGTTCGGCTTCGGCTACGAGGTGCACTCGTTCGTCGGCAACCTGTGGCTGCGCTACGGGCTCGCGGGGGTGGTGTTCGCGCTGATGGGCCTGGGCATCATGCTCCTGTGGATCGTGCGCCGGCTCGCGACCAACACCGCCCCGGCCCTCTTCGTGTACCTCATCGCGACGAGCGTGTGGGACTTCTTCTTCAGCCCTGTCTTCTACTCGTCCGTCGCCACCCTCGCGCTCGCGGTGGGCCTCGCCCTGGCGGACAGCGCACGCTCGCGCAGCGCACCACGAGGTGAACCGAGGATTCACCCTGCTGACCGGCTCCCCATCGAGGACTCGGCCGTCTAGGGTCCGGTCCTTGTGAGGGCACTCCTGAGAAAGTCTCGCAAAGCGATCAACCTCGTCCGCGGCGCGGTCCGCGGACACCCTCAGGTGCGCATCCAGCGGGGCGTCAGGGTGACAGGATCGGGGCGGCTCGTGCTTCGGCCCGGGTCGTCGATCCGCCGCGACGCCCGGATCTACGTGGGTGACGGAGCGACGCTCTCGCTGGCCCCGGGTGCGGTGATCGGCATCCGGAACACCGTCAACGTGACGACGGGCCTCACGATCGGCAGCAGGTCCGAGCTGTCGTGGGACGTCGAGATCATGGACACCGACTTCCACACGATCACCCGGCCGGACGGCAGCACCTCGCACCGGTCCGCGCCCGTGGTCATCGGCGAGCACGTCCTGGTCGGCGCTCGCGCGGTCATCCTCAAGGGCGTCACCATCGGGGACGGTGCAGTCGTCGCCGCGGCCGCGGTCGTGACCAAGGACGTCCCGGCTCAGGCCGTCGTCGCGGGCAACCCCGCCCGGGTCATCGGCACGGCCGCAGACTGGACCTGACGCCGCCCCGCGTCCACGCGTCAGCCGACCCGGGTCACCTCGAAGTCGTCGAACGCGATCGTGGTCGTCGGCACCGTCGAGACCGAGCTCACCGCCACCAGCAGGCTGGGTGATCCCGCCACCTGCAACGCCGGCGTCGCGTCGGACCCCGACACCTGCCACGTCGTGGGCTCGGCCGTGCCGTCACGCCACACCCGCGCCGACAGCGTCGTCGGGGACGTGCCCGTGACGTTCAGCCGTGCATGGAGCACCTGCCCCGGGGTGTAGGTGAACGGCAGCAGGTACTGCGACAGCAGCGTCTGGTTCTGCAGCAGGTACAGCCGCAGCACACCGCCCGGCTCGAGCCGCACGCGGGCCGCGTAGTTGTCGCTGCCCACGCGGCGGCCCAGGACGTTGACGCTCGTCGTCCCGCCCGCCGAGGCGACGTCCGACGAGAACGCCACGTGCACCGACGCCGACGTCGAGGACACGCCGTCCAGCCGCGCCTCCCGCGTCCAGGTCGGGTTGAGCGCCATGAGCCCACGGCCACCCGAGACCGACGCCGCCGGCGTGCCGCCGACGACCGACCACGCGCCTCCGGCGTCGGCGCTCCCCCACCCGCTGGCGACCGACCGCCCGAACGCGTCGCGCGCCAGCGTGGTGACCGGAGGCGCGGCCGTCACGGTCACGGACCTCGAGGTCGACGTCGAGCCGCCCCGGTTGTCGGTGACGGTGAGCGTCACCGTGTAGGTCCCCGCCGCGGCATACGGATGGGTCACGGCTTGCCCGCTGCCCGTCGTGCCGTCGCCGAAGCTCCAGGCGTAGCCCGTGATCGAGCCGTCCGGGTCCGACGACGCCGAGGCGTCGAAGCTCGCCGTCAGCACCCCGGGCGTCGCCGTGAAGGCCGCGACCGGAAGGACGTTCGGCCCGGTCACCGTGACCTGCTTGGTCGTGGACGCGGTGGCACCGTCGTCGTCGGTCACGGTCAGCGTCACGGTATAGGTCCCGGCCGACGCGTACGTGTGCTCCGCCGCGGGGCCCGTCGCCGCCGGCGTGCCGTC
>Ga0233363_1000147_pt1 | contig 35213 bp, 30 predicted proteins | sample ElkDunMinimDraft_18_FD_191534 | JGI IMG/M metagenome (GOLD analysis project Ga0233363, IMG submission 191534) | Fecal eukaryotic communites from dung pellets of Tule Elk in California, USA - Elk Dung C16 | ecosystem: Host-associated > Mammals > Digestive system > Large intestine > Fecal | place... | reverse complement strand
GCCGAGGAAGAAGATCTGATCCTCGCTGCGGACCGGATAGGTCCAGATCTCCCGGCCGTCGGTATTGAAGACCACCAGCTGCTCCGGGGTCGAACTGGAGTAGCCGTCGGACAACGCCGCCACGCCGACACTGACGGAGGCGACCTGCTCCCAGTTGGGGGCGGCGATGCTTGTCTCCGCCCGCCACAGCTCCCGGGCGGTCGACGCCTGCACCGCGCGGATCTCCAGCTTGTCGTCCTCCCGGGTGTGGGCGACGTACGCGCGGTCGCCGGTCACCGTGGTGAAGACCCGGCCGTAGTTGCTGCCCGGCCCCGGCAGGCTGCCGATCTGCTGGAAGGGGATGAAGGCAACGTCCCGATCGTTCACCCCGCCGCCACCCCAGAAGCGCGACCAGGCGAGGGTGCCGACCCCGGCGACCGCGACAACGATCGCGGCCACCAGGGTGATGACCAGCCAGCTGGGCGGCTTGGCCCGCGGCATGACGGCGGTCGCCGGGAATCCGCCGGTGAGCTGCGGCCCGGCCGGCCCCTGGTACGGTCCGCCGGCCCCCGGCGGCCCCGACATCGGATACGGCAGCGTGGGCGTCGGATACGGCGGGGTGGAGGCCGGGTAGGGCGGCGTGGAGACCGGGTACGGCGGCGTGGACGTCACATACGGCGGCGTGGAGACCGGATACGGCGGCGTGGACGTCGGATAGGCCGGGGTGACTCCCGGCGGGGGGACCGGAGTGGCACCCGGCGGCGGTGTCGCGGGGCCGCCGGGGGCGTACCCATCGTCGTGCTGGCCTGGCATCTGCCGGCTCCTCCATCACCCGGGCGGAAACTGCGGCCCGCAGTTTACCCAGGTGATGTCATACCGGTGATCCTCCGCAGGACCAGTGTTCCTGCGGAGGATCGGTGCACGGAGAGCAGCCGGTGATCAGACCGCCCGGCGGCGGGAGATCTCGGCGAGCGTCACCGCGGCGGCGACGCTGGCGTTGAGCGACTCCACCTCGGAGACCATCGGGATGCTGGCCCGCAGGTCACAGGTCTCCCCGACCAGGCGGGACAGGCCGCGCCCTTCGGAGCCGACGACGACCACCAGCGGGCCGACGGCGACCTCCAGGTCGTACAGGTCGGTTTCGCCGTCGGCGTCCAGGCCGACCACCACGAAACCCGCCTCCTGGCAGTACTTCAGCGACCGGGTCAGGTTGGTGACCTGGGCGACCGGCACCCGGGCGGCCGCGCCGGCGCTGGTGCGCCAGGCCGTCGCGGTGATGCCGGAGGCCCGGCGTTCCGGGATGAAGACACCCTGCGCGCCGAAGGCGGCGGCCGAGCGGATGACCGCGCCCAGGTTGCGCGGGTCGGTCACCCCGTCCAGCGCCACCAGCAGCGGCGCCGTCTGCTCCAGGGAAGCCGAGACCATCTCGTCGAACGGCTCGTACGCGAACGGCGGCACCTGGAGCCCGACGCCCTGGTGCAGCACGCCGCCGGTCATCCGGTCCAGCTCGGCCCGGCTGATCTCCAGGATCGCGATCCCCCGGTCACCCGCGGTCCGCATGATCTCCTTGATCCGGTCGTCGACCTCGATGCCGTGGGCGACGTAGAGCGCGGTCGAGGGCACCTGGGAACGCAGCGCCTCCACGACCGGGTTCCGGCCGACCAGCAGCTCGGGGGTGTCCCGGGCCGGGTTGGACTTGCGTCCGGGGGCGACCCGAGGGCCGGAGCGGCCGCCCGGCCTGCCACCGGCGCCGCCGCGGCGAGCGGGAGCGCCCGTGCCGCGACCGCCGCCCTTGCCCCAGGTGGTGTCCTTGGCGCCCGGGGTGCCGATCTTGGGGGCGCGCCCCTCCTCGGCCGCCGCGCGGCGCTCCTTGTCCTGCTTCCAGGCGGTGCGCTGGGGCAGCTTCTCGGTACCCGAGTAGCCCTTGTGCCAGGGGCGCTCGTCGGCGGGGAGCGTCCGGCCGCGACCGGCCAGCGAATCCCGGTTCTTGCCGCCGGTCCCCTTCTTTGCCGTCGCCTTCGGGGTGACTCGCCGGCCACGGCGTTGCGAATTGCCGGCCATCAGTGTTGTTCTCCGATCGTCCAACGCGGGCCCTGCGGGGTGTCTTCCACCATCACGCCGGCCTGCTTCAACTGGTCTCTTACCGCGTCGGCCGCCGCCCAGTCCTTACGGCTACGTGCCTGCGCGCGCTGCTCCAACGCCAGCGCGACCAGCGCGTCGACAGCCGTCCGCAGTTCACCAGTCTCCCCCCTGCCCTGCCAGGCAGGATCGAGCGGGTCCACCCCGAGCACGCCGAGCATGGCGCGGGTCGCCGCCAGGGCGGCCCGCAGCGCCTCGTCGTCGCCGGCGGTGAGCGCGGCGTTGCCGTCGCGGACGGTGTCGTGCAGCACGGCCAGCGCACCGGAAGTGTTCAGGTCGTCGTCCATCGCGGCGGCGAACGCCTCCGGCATCTCGCCCGGGGCACCCGCTCCGACCTGCTCGGCCGCCCGCTGGACGAAGCCCTCGATCCGCCGGTACGCCACCGCGGTCTCCTGCAGCGCCTCGTCGGAGTAGTCGATGCGGGAGCGGTAGTGGGCGGCCACGAAGTAGTAGCGCAGCTCCACCGGGCGTACGCCGAGGCTGGTGACGTGGGCCAGGTCAATGACGTTGCCCAGCGACTTGCTCATCTTGGCCTCGCCGAGGTTGAGCAGGCCGTGGTGCACCCAGTAGCGGGCGAACGGCAACCCGGCCGCCTTGGACTGGGCGATCTCGTTCTCGTGGTGCGGGAAGGTCAGGTCCACCCCGCCGCCGTGGATGTCGAACTCGTCACCGAGGTAGCGGCGGGCCATCGCCGAGCACTCGATGTGCCAGCCCGGGCGGCCCCGGCCCCACGGCGAGGGCCAGTACGCGTCGGCCGGCTCGCCCGGTTTGACGCCCTTCCAGAGGGCGAAGTCGCGTGCGTCCCGTTTGCCGCGCTCAGGGGAGTCGCCGGCCGGCTGCATGGCGTCGGGGTGCTGACCGGAGAGCGCGCCGTACTGCGGGTAGGAGGCGACGTCGAAGTAGACGTCACCGGAGCCGTCCTCGGCGACGTACGCGTGCCCGGCGGCGATCAGCTCGGCGATCAGCTCGTGCATCTCCGGGACGTGCCCGGTGGCCCGCGGCTCGTAGGTGGGCGGCAGCACGTTCAACGCCCGGTACGCGGCGGCGAGCACCAGCTCGTTGGCGTAGGCGATCGCCCAGAACGGCCGCTCCTGCTCGATCGACTTTGCCAGGACCTTGTCGTCGACGTCGGTGATGTTGCGCACGAAGCGCACGGCGTAGCCGCGGTGCAGCAGCCAGCGGCGCAGCACGTCGTAGTTGACGCCGGAACGGAGGTGGCCGATGTGCGGCGGGGACTGGACGGTGAGACCACACAGGTAGACGCTGACCTCACCGGCCTGGCGGGGCACGAAGTCCCGCACCGATCGGGTCGCGGTGTCATACAGGCGTAGCGTCACCCTGCAAGGGTAGCGGCCGGGCCGCCCGGCGATCGACGCAGCGTTCACTTCGGCGCCCGGCGTCAGCCGAGGGCTGCCCGGGTCCGCGGGTACGACCGGCACACGGTTCACAGGGTGGCGGTGAAGTCGGCGACGAGCGTGCCGAGCTGGTCGGCCTCGACCAGGAAACCGTCGTGGCCGAAGTCGGAGTTGATCATGCGCAGCGGCTCCGCGGCCGGGATTCCGGCAGCGATGCGGGCGGACTGCACCGGCGGGAAGAGCCGGTCGGAGTCGACGGCGACGACCAGCGCCCGGGCGCTCACCCGGGCCAGGGCTGCCTCGACGCCACCGCGGTCCCGCCCCACATCATGCGTGATCATCGTGCGGGTCAGCGTGACGTAGCTGTTGGCGTCGAAGCGGCGTACCAGCTTGTCGCCGTGGTGTTCCAGGTAGGACTGCACGGCGTACCGGCCGCCACGCAGCGGCTCCTCGGCGCCTTGGGCGGCGCGGCCGAAGCGGGCGTCCAGTTCCGCGGCGCTGCGGTAGCTGTGGTGGGCGATCTGCCGGGCGAGGCCGAGCCCGGCGTGCGGGCCGTGCCCGTCGGGGGCGTCGTAGTAGTCGCCGCCGGCGTATCCGGGGTCGGCGGCGATCGCCGCGAGCTGGGTGTGCAGGCCGGCGATCTGGTCGCCGGTGGTCTGGGCGTTGGTGGCGACCGCGACGAGCCCGCGCACCCGCTGCGGTTGGCCCACCGCCCATTCCAGGGCCCGTTGCCCGCCCATCGACCCGCCGACGACCAGCGCCCAGGTGTCGAGGCCGAGCGCGTCGGCGAGCCGGGCCTCGGCGGCGACCTGGTCGCGGACGGTCAGCTGCGGGAAGCGGCTGCCCCAGGGACGGCCGTCCGGTGCCCTCGTGGCGGGGCCGGTGCTGCCCTGGCAGCCGCCGAGCACGTTCGGGGCGACGACGAACCAGCGGCCGGTGTCGATCGGGGCGCCGGGGCCGACCAGTGACGCCCACCAGCCGGGGGTGGGGTGGCCGGGACCGGCCTCGCCGGTGACGTGCGAGTCGCCGGTGAGGGCGTGCAGCACCAGCACCGCGTTGTCGCGCGCGGCGTTGAGCTGCCCCCACGTCTCGTACGCCAGCCGTACGTCCGGCAGCCGGTCGCCGTTGACGAGGTCGAGGGCGCCCAGGTCGGCGAAGCGCCGCCGCCCCGGCGGGTCACCTTCGCGCCAGGCGCCGCTGGCGGGAGGAAGGGCGCGGCCGTCCCGGCCCGCGCCGGCCGGAGCCGGGCGGGGCGGGACGGCCGCGGAGTGCTCGGGCACGGCCGGTCAGGCCCCCTTGGCGGCCCGGAAGCCGGCGTCAAGGTCGGCGAGGATGTCCTCGATTCCCTCGATGCCGACGGCGAGCCGGACCAGCCCCGGGGTGACACCGGAGAGCGCCTGCTCGGCGGGGGTGAGCTGGCTGTGCGTGGTGGAGGCCGGGTGGATCACCAGCGACCGCACGTCACCGATGTTCGCCACGTGCGAGTGCAGCTGCAGCGCGGAGACGAAGGCCTTGCCCGCCTCGGCGCCCCCTTCCAGCTCGAACGCCAGCACGGCGCCGGCGCCCCCCGGGGCGTACTGCCTGGCCCGCTCGTAGTAGGGGCTCGACGGCAGGCCGGCGTAGTGGACGGTGCCCACCTCCGGGCGGGCCTCCAGCCACTGCGCGACCCGCTGGGCGTTGGCGACGTGGCGCTCCATGCGCAGCGAGAGCGTCTCCAGGCCCTGGCTGATCAGGAAGGCGTTGAAGGGCGAGACTGCCGAGCCGAGGTCGCGCAGCAGCTGCACGCGCGCCTTGAGGATGAACGACATGTTCGCCCCGAACGCGCTGCCGACGCCGAGGTCGCGGGCGTAGACCAGGCCGTGGTAGCTGGGGTCGGGGGTGTTGTAGTTCGGGAAGCGCTCCGGGTGCTGGGCGTAGTCGAAGCTGCCGCCGTCGACGATCACGCCGGCGATCGCGGTGCCGTGCCCGCCGAGGTACTTGGTGGCGGAGTGGATGACGACGTCGGCGCCGTGCTCCAGCGGCCGGACCAGGAACGGCGTGGCGACGGTGTTGTCGACCAGCAGCGGCACCCCGGCGGCGTGCGCGACGTCGGCGACCGTACGGATGTCGAGGAAGTCGGCCCGCGGGTTGGGGATGGTCTCGGCGAAGAAGAGCTTGGTGTTGGGCTGCACCGCGTCCCGCCAGGCCTGCGGGTCGTGCGGGTCGGTGACGAAGGTGGTGGTGATGCCGAGCTTCGGCAGGGTGTGCTTGAGCAGGTTGTAGGTGCCGCCGTAGAGGCTGGGGCTGGCGACCACGTGGTCACCGGCCTCGGCGATGTTGAGGATCGCGAGGGTCTCGGCGGCCTGGCCGGAGGCGACCAGCAGCGCGCCGACGCCCCCCTCCAGGGAGGCGATGCGCTCCTCGACGGCCTGCTGGGTCGGGTTGCCGATGCGGGTGTAGATGGGGCCGAGGTCGGCCAGCGCGAACCGGTCGGCGGCCACACCGGCGTCCGGGAAGACGAACGAGGTGGTCTGGTAGATCGGCAGGGCGCGGGCGCCGGTGGCGGGATCGGGTGCCTGTCCGGCGTGGATCTGGCGGGTCTCGAAGGACCAGTTGGCGGAATCGGTCACGGGAAGCTCCTCGGGGTGGGCGCGGCCGGTTGTGCGCGCGCGCCGTCGGCTGGGGTGTTCGGTACGCGAATCGCACGCTGCCGGGTGCCGAGGAGTGGCCCGGCCGGAGCAGGGCATTTCGTCGATGGACGAGGAATGCGCTGGCCGTCTACGGGCACCGCCGAGCGTGCGCTGATCAGCAACACATTCGGCAGGACATGTCGATCAGGCTACGCGGGCGCTTCTGCGATGTGAAACGCCTGTCCCGCACCTCGGGAATCCCCCGGACGGCATGGGAAGCCTCGGGCGGGCCTGGCGGCCGCATCGGCCGTACGCTGCGTGCTGTGGAGAACGCGGACCGGCCGGGCGAATCGGCGCAGACCCTCGACCGCGGCCTGCGGCTGCTGCACCTCGTCGCGGACGCGACGGGCGGGCTGACCGTCACCGAGGCCGCCACCGCGCTCGGGGTGGGCCGGGCGGCCGTCTACCGGCTGCTCTCGCCGCTGCTCGCGCACGGCCTCCTCCGGCGCGACACCGCGAACCGACTCCGGCTCGGCGCCGGTGTGCTTCAGCTCGCCCGGCGGGCACAGCCGCTGCTCGCCGACGGCGCGCTGCCGGCCCTGCGCCGGCTCGCCGAACAGACCGGCGCCACCGCCCACCTCACCGTCGCCGAGGGGGACGAGGGCGTGGCGCTGGCGGTGGTGGAACCGAGCTGGACGGCCTTCCACGTGGCGTACCGGACGGGTTCGCGGCATCCGCTGGCGCGCGGCGCGGCCGGGCAGGCGATCCTTGCCGGGCGGGCCGGCGACGGCCGGCCGGTGAGCACCCGCGGCGAACTCCAGGCCGGCGCCTACGGCGTGGCCGCCCCCGTGCTCGGCGTGCCCGGGCTGGAGGCGAGCGTCGGCGTCGTCGCCATGAGCCCACTGGAGCTGCCGGTGGTCATCACCCAGGTCAGCGCCGCCGCCACCGCCGTGGCCACCGCCCTGTCCTGAGCTTCGCGGCCGACGCCGGCCGCACCGCCGACGATGGCGGTGCGGTCTCGGCCGCACCGGATCAGGGGTGGGTCATGCGGAGCACGTCGAGCGCCTCGTCGAGCTGCTCCTCGGTGACCCGGCCGTCGCGCACGTGGCCGCGGGCGATCACCACCTCGCGGATGGTGAGCTCCTTGGCGAGCGCCTCCTTGGCGATCGAGGCGGCCTCGTCGTACCCGAGGTAGCGGTTGAGCGGGGTGACGATCGACGGCGACCCCTCCGCGTACGCCCGGCAGATCTCCTCGTTGGCCTCGACGCCTGCGACGCAGCGGTCGGCGAGCAGCCGGCTCGACGCGGCCAGCAACCGGATCGACTCCAGCAGGTTGCGGGCGAGCACCGGCAGCATGACGTTCAGCTCGAAGTCGCCCTGCGAGCCGGCGAAGCCGATGGTGGCGTCGTTGCCGATGACCTGGGCGCAGACCTGGCGCACCGCCTCGGGCACGACCGGGTTCACCTTCCCCGGCATGATCGACGAACCGGGCTGGAGATCGGGCAGGCGCAGCTCGCGCAGTCCGGCGCGCGGACCGGAGCCCATCCAGCGCAGATCGTTGACGATCTTGTAGAGGCCGACGGCGATGGTACGGAGCTGACCGGAGGTCTCCACCAGCGCGTCCCGGGAACCCTGCGCCTCGAAGTGGTTGCGGGCCTCGGCCAGCGGCAGGCCGGTCATCTCCCGCAGCCGCTCGATGACGGCGGCGGCGAAGCCGAGCGGGGTGTTGATGCCGGTGCCGACCGCGGTGCCGCCCAGCGGCAGTTCGGCAAGGCGCGGCAGGGCGCTCTCCAGCCGCTCGATGCCGTAGCGGACCTGGGCGGCGTACCCGCCGAACTCCTGGCCGAGGGTGACCGGGGTGGCGTCCATCAGATGCGTACGCCCGGACTTGACCACGGTTTCGAACTGGGCCGACTTCGCCTCCAGCGCCTGCGCCAGGTGCGCCAGCGCCGGCACCAGGTCGCTCATCACGGCCTCGGTGGCGGCGAGGTGGATCGAGGAGGGAAAGACGTCGTTGCTGGACTGCGAGGCGTTGACGTGGTCGTTGGGGTGCACGTCGGCGCCGAGTTCACGGCTCGCCAGGGTGGCGATGACCTCGTTGGTGTTCATGTTGGACGAGGTGCCCGAACCGGTCTGGAAGACGTCGATCGGGAACTGGTCGTCGTAGCCGCCGGCGGCTACGTGCGCGGCCGCGGCGGCGATCGCGGCGGCGATGTTCGGATCCAGTACGCCCAGGTCGGCGTTGACCTGCGCGGCGGCGCCCTTGATCTGGGCGAGCGCCCGGATCTGCGCCGGCTCGATGCCCCGCCCGGAGATCGGGAAGTTCTGTACGGCGCGCTGGGTCTGGGCCCGCCAGAGGGCCTCGGCGGGTACCTCGACCTCGCCCATGGAGTCACGTTCGATCCGGTAGCCGGTTTCCTCAGGAGTCGTCACGACATCCATCCTGCCCCGGACAGGGGCCGGGCATGCCCGGACGAACAATGATCGAAGAAACCGAGCCGGTCCGCACGGCGGAGGAGCCGGGCATCCGGATGTGCGCGCTCCCCGTTCACCGGAGACGCCGATGAACGGGGAGCGGACCGTCCGCCGTGGAGTCCGGACGCGCGCGACTCAGCGGCGGCCGACGGTCAGGACCGGCTTGGTGACCTCGGAGAAGAAGTCGTTGCCCTTGTCGTCGACGACGATGAATGCGGGGAAGTCCTCGACCTCGATCTTCCAGACCGCTTCCATGCCGAGTTCCGGGTACTCCAGGACCTCGACGTGCTTGATGCAGTCCTGCGCCAGCCGGGCGGCCGGGCCGCCGATGGAGCCGAGGTAGAAGCCGCCGTGCTCCTGGCAGGAGCGGGTGACCTGCCCCGACCGGTTGCCCTTGGCGAGCATGATGTGCGATCCGCCGGCGGCCTGGAACTTCTCCACATAGGCGTCCATGCGGCCGGCCGTGGTCGGGCCGAAGGAGCCGGAGGCGTACCCCTCGGGGGTCTTGGCCGGGCCGGCGTAGTAGACGGCGTGGTCGCGCAGGTACTGCGGCATCGGCTCACCGGCGTCGAGCCGCTCGGCGATCTTGGCGTGGGCGATGTCGCGGGCCACGACGAGCGGACCGGTCAGCGACAGCCGGGTCTTCACCGGGTACTTCGACAGCTCGGCGCGGATCTCGGCCATCGGCCGGTTCAGGTCGACCTTGACCGCCTGGGAGCCGCCGTCGAGCTGCTCGGGGGTGACGTCGGGCATGAAGCGGGCCGGGTCGGTCTCCAGCTTCTCCAGCCAGACACCCGACGGCGTGATCTTGGCGACCGCCTGCCGGTCGGCCGAGCAGGAGACGGCGATCGCCACCGGGCAGGAGGCGCCGTGCCGGGGCAGCCGGATGACGCGTACGTCGTGGCAGAAGTAACGGCCGCCGAACTGCGCGCCGATGCCGAAGTTGCGGGTCAGCTCCAGCACCTCGGCCTCCAACTCCAGGTCGCGGAAGCCGTGGCCGGTCGCCGATCCCGAAGTGGGGAGGTTGTCCAGGTACTTGGCGCTGGCGTACTTGGCGGTCTTGAGCGCGTACTCGGCGGAGGTGCCGCCGACGACGATCGCCAGGTGGTACGGCGGGCAGGCCGCGGTGCCGATCAGCCGCAGCTTCTCCTCGAGGAACTGCATCATCCGCGTCGGGTTCAGCAGCGCCTTGGTCTCCTGGTAGAGGTACGACTTGTTCGCCGAGCCGCCGCCCTTGGCCATGAAGAGGAACTTGTACGCGTCGGCGTGCCCATCCGGGTCCTCGCCGTAGATCTCCACCTGGGCCGGCAGGTTGGAGCCGGTGTTGCGCTCGTCCCACATGGTCAGCGGGGCGAGCTGCGAGTAACGCAGGTTGAGCTTGGTGTAGGCCTGGTAGACGCCGCGCGAGATCGCCTCGGCGTCGGTGCCGTCGGTGAGCACGTGCCGGCCCCGCTTGCCCATCACGATCGCGGTGCCGGTGTCCTGGCACATCGGCAGCACGCCACCGGCGGCGATGTTGGCGTTGCGCAGCAGATCCAGCGCCACGAAGCGGTCGTTGGGGCTGGCGGCGGGGTCGTCGATGATCGACCGCAGCTGGGCCAGGTGCGCCGGCCGCAGGTAGTGGGCGATGTCGTGCATCGCCTCGGCGGTCAGCGCGGTCAGCGCGGCCGGGTCGACGGTGAGGAACCGGCGGCCACCGGGGCCGTCGACCACGTCGACACCCTCGTCGGTGATCAGCCGGTACTCGGTCTGGTCGGGCCCGGTCGGCAGTAGGGGGGCGTAGGAGAACGCGGCACTGCTCATGAGCGGAAAGCCTAAGTCAGAGCGGAGCGGGCCCGGCACCCCCCGGGCGGTCATGGGACGCCTCTCTCATCCCGGCGGCAGCGGCAGGGCTACTTGCGCACCGGTTCGCAGACCTCGTTCTTCGGTCCGCCGCAGCTGAGGGAGGGCGCCGGGCCGGGTTCGTCGCCGTACCCACTGCCGGGGTCGTAGCCGCCGTCGTCGCCGGGGGCGCCGTCGAAGCGGACGTACCCGATCTCCCGCCCCTCGCTGATGATCATGCCGCTGGGGCCGACGGCGAGCACGTCGGCGCGGGTGCGCAGGTTCGCCAGGTCCGCGCCGGTGCCGGGGTTGACCGCGATCACCCGGTCGGGCTCGTCCCCGACGAGCACCGCGGCGTACGGCGTCAGCGCCCCGGTGCTCTTGCCGTCGAGCCGGCGGTTCCACCGGTCACCGGTGACGCCCAGTTCGTGGGCGTCGACGGTACTGCCGTCGGCGCCGCGCACCAGCACGTAGCGGTCGTCGACGCCGATCACCTTCTCCCCGGCGTCGCCGATCCAGAGCAGCTGCCCGTCGTAGGCGTCCAGCACGGTCTCCCGGCCGTCCGGGCCGGTGCCCAGGAGCACGTTGCGGGCGCCCTGCGGGTCCTCGCGCTGGGCACAGCCGCCGCTGTCGGCGGTGCGGAGGTTGATGCCGGCCCGCTGCCAGGCCTGCACGCCGGTGGCCGGGTCGCGGCCGGTCACGGTGATGTAGCAGGTGCCGTCGCCGGGGCGGGCGTGGATTCGCAGCAGCCGGCCGCCGACGACGCTGTTGCGCTCCTCCGGGCCGGGTTCGGCTTCGTAGAGCATCCGGCCGGTGGCGGTGTTGAGCACGTAGACCCGTTCGTCGACGGGGAAGCCGAGCAGCGCCGGGACGTACTCCGGGCCGCCGGCGGCCGGGTCGACGCGGTGGCTGGTCAGCCGCCGGGTGGCGAGCAGGTCGGGGTTGTCGGCGAGCAGGCCGCTGTGCACGCCGGGCAGGGCGGCGCTCCAGAGCGGACTGGTGCCGCGCGGGTCCCAGGCGGTGACGGTGCAGTCGGTGGGGGCGACGCAGCGGGCGTCGAGGAGCATGTCGCGATAGGTCCAGACGGCGACCGCGTCGTCGTCGTGGCGGCGCACCGCCCCGGTCCGCGGGTCGAGCAGGTCGTACCCCTTCTCCAGGATCTTGCCGACGGCGACCACGGCGTCGGCCGGGCCGCCCGCCACGGCCGCCCAGTCGGCCTTGCGCTCCCAGAGCTGCGTGCCGTCGGCGAGGCTGCGCGCCTCGACCCGGGTGCGCTGCTCGACGATGACTGTGTTCTCGGCGAAGGTGACCTGGGTGGGGCGTCCGCCGACCCGGGCCTGCCAGGCCGGCGCGGGTTCACTCAGCGACCGGCTGCTGCCCAGCCACTCCCACATGCCGGGGAACGGGTTCCAGATTCCGGTCGCGGCGAGGACCACCACGGTGATCAGGGCCAGCGCGAGGTAACAACTCACGCACGGGCCGCTCCCCTTCGCCACGGGAGGTACGGTAACCGGACTACCTCGACACGCACGTTATCCCGATTAGTCCGTGTCATGCCCATTTAGGCGTCTTTGCCGGAAAGCCAGCGCCAGAGCAGCAGCGTCGCCAACAGTGACCCGCCGCCCGCCAGCGCCATCACGATCCCGGGTGCGATCACCTCGCCGAGCGCCCCCGCACCGGCCGCCGCCGCGCCCTGCGCCGTCATGAACCCGATCCCCGCCAGCCCGAACGACTGACCGCGGCGCTCCGGCGGAACCGCCTCCAGGAACCGTCGTGCCAGACCGAGCTGATAGGCCGAACCGGCCGTCGCGAGGGCGAAGAGCGCCGCCGCCGGCGCCAGCGCGGGATTCAGCACAAAGGCCAGCATCGGTACGCCGAGCAGCAGCGCCAGCCACGGCGTCAGCCGTTCCCGCATCCCCGGCGCGACGAACCGGCCGACGATCAGGTCACCGACGAGCATCCCGGCCGCGGCGGCCATGAAGAGCACCCCGGAGGCGGTCCCGGCGTCCAGCCCGCTGCCCAGCGCGGCGGTGTAGGGCACCACCACTCCCTCGGCCCCGACCAGCAGGGAACCGGGCAGCCACTGCGCCAGCAGCAGACCCCGCACCCGCCGGTCGGCCAGGAGCAGACGGTTCACCCGCCACGTCTCACCGATCGCACCCGGCGCGCCGGCACCCGGCGCCGCCGTCCGAGGTGGCCGGTCACCCAGCCCGAAGCGCAGCAGCAGCGCCGAGATCGCGCAGGTCGCGGCGGTCAGCCAGAGCGCGCCGTACGGGCCGACCAGGTTGAGCAGCAGCCCGCCGACACCGAAGCCGAGCACCTGCGTGGCGCCGGCGGCGACGGTGAACAGCGACCGGCCGAGGACGTAGGCGTCCCCGTCGAGCAGGTCCGGCAGCAGCGCGGTCCGGGCGGCGTTGCTCACCGGGGCGACCAGGCCGACGGTGAAGACCAGAGCGAGCATCGCCACCGGTGGCAGCACCCCGGCCGCCAGGACCACCACCATCACCAGGCGGATCAGGTCGTAGCCGACCATCAGCACCCGGGGACGCCAGCGGTCGGCGAGCGAGAGCAGGAAAATGCCGCCCAGTGCGTGCGGCAGGAAGCCCGCGACGTACGCGAGCGCGGCGATCAGCGACGAACCGGTCCGCTCGTAGATCAGCACCGAGAGCGCCAGCATCTTCACCGTCTCGCCGATCATGAAGATCCCGAAGCTGGCGAAGACGGTCCGGAACTCCGGCACCGCGAAGACATCGGCGAAGGTGGCGCGACGCGTCGGATCCGGCGACGGGGCCGCGCCAGGCCTGGCGGCGGCGGATGAAGAGGTGCTCACGCCGTCACCCTGCCCGGCGCCTCACCGGCCGGCGAAGCTTTCGCCTGCAGACGAAAGCCCCAGCTCAACGCCGTACGGCAGCCCGGCTTAGAGTGGCCCGGGAGGTGCCGGTGATACGGATCGAAGTCAGCCCGGCGGACGTGGCCGCCAGCCGGTACGCGATCTCGCCACTCGGCGAGACCACCGCCGCGCTCCGGCTCCTCGCCGGGCATCTCCCGGCCGGGCCGCTGCGCCCCTGGGCGGAACGGATGCGGCCGCGCTACACCGCGCTGCGCCGGTCCTGGCCGGGCATCGACGCGATGCGGGTGCTCTACCGCCGCCGGCTCTACAACGCCGACTTCATCTGCCCGCCCCCGACCGGAGTGGGGCTGACCTTCGCCGACGAGCTCGCCGTCGTCCGGGCCACTCCGCTCGCCCAGGCCCGCGCCGAACTCGCCCGCAACCTCGCCGGACACCACCGGCCCCCGGAACAGATCCGGCGACTGCTCGACTCCCCCGACGTCGTCCGGCACTTCGCCGACGCCGTCGAGGCGGCCTGGGCCACGCTGATCGAACCGGACTGGCCCCGGCTGCGGGCCATCCTCGAACGCGACCTCGTCTACCGGGCCGGCCGGCTCGCCACGTACGGCTGGGCCGGGGCCCTGGCCGGCATGGACCGGCGCCTGAGCTGGAGCGTCGAGGGCGACACCGGCACCATCGTCGCCGCGGGGCAGGCGCCCGAGCGACACCGGCCCAACGGGCAGGGGCTGCTCTTCGTGCCGAGCATCTTCGGCGGCCTCGGCATCTTCGTCGAACCCCCCTGGCCGTACGCGATCACCTACCGGGCCCGCTCCGTGGCCGACCTGCTCGGGCCGGCACCCGCCGGCCGCACCGCCGACGGGCTGGACCGGCTGGTCGGCGCGAACCGGGCGGCGCTGCTGCGGGCGCTGGCCGCGCCGGCGACCACCAGCCAGCTCACCGCGCAGTTCGGCCTGAGCCTGGGCACCATCGGCGGGCACCTGGCGGTGCTGCGCGACGCCGGCCTGGTCCGCGGGGTCCGGACCGGACGGTCGGTGCGCTACGAACGCACCGCGCTCGGCGACGCGCTCACCGCCGAGCCGTCCCCGGTCTGACGGTCGAGCGCCGCCGAACGGGCCAGGGGCAGCACCCGGTACGGGATCTGCTCGGCGAGCGCGATGATCGTCGAGGCCCGGGTGATCCCCTCATAGGACACGATCTGGTCGATGACCCGCTGCAGGTCGGTGTTGGAGCGGGCAACGATGCGGCAGAGCAGGTCACTGGCGCCGGTGATGGTGTGCGCCTCCAGCACCTCGGGGATGGCCGACAGGTGCGCGGTGACCCGGTTGTGGCCGTGCCGCTGACTGATCTCCAGGGTGATGAACGAGGTGACGGTGAATCCGATCGCCGCCGGCGAGAGCTGCGGGCCGAAGCCGCCGATGACACCGCGGGCGAGGAGCTTGTCGAGCCGGGCCTGCACGGTGCCGCGGGCCACCCGCAACCGCCGGGAGCACTCCAGGACCCCGATGCGCGGCTCCAGGTCGAGCAGCTCGATCAACGCGAGGTCCAGGGCATCAAGCTGTACATCTTGCGCAGAGGGCATGGTCGATGACCGTACCAAATGTGCAAGGTGACCAGCGCCATTGCGGACAGTTGCCCAACCGGCGGCGGTAAAGCGATCCTCGCCACAACACCCCCGACATGCCGGACCCCCGGCCGAGCCAAGGAGGCAGCCATGACCCAGGCGATCGACCGGACCCAGCCGACCGACGAGGTGGATGTCGACCGGCTCGTCGGCGCCGTCGACCACGACATCTCCGCCGACCCCTTCCCGGTCCGCAGCGTCGACCACGTGACCTTCATGGTCGGCAACGCCAAACAGGCGGCCCACTACTACTCCACCGCCTTCGGCATGACCTGCGTGGCGTACCGTGGCCCCGAGCAGGGCTACCGCGACCACGCCGAGTACGTCCTGACCAGCGGCTCGGCCCGGTTCCTGCTGCGTGGCGCGGTCCGCCCCGACGCCGAAGGCGCCGAGCACGTGGCCAAGCACAGCGACGGTGTCAGCGACATCGCCCTCGAGGTCCCCGACGTCGACAAGGCGTACGCGTACGCGGTCTCCCAGGGCGCGACCGGGCTCGCCGAGCCGGCGGACGTCACCGACGAGCACGGCACGATCCGGACCGCCGCCATCGCCACCTACGGCGACACCCGGCACACGCTGGTCGACCGCTCCCGCTACAGCGGCCCGTTCCTGCCGGGCTTCGTCGCCCGCGGCCCGATCGTCGACCGCACGCCGATGATCGAGGCGGGTCTTCAGCCGAAGCGCTTCTTCCAGGCCGTCGACCACATCGTCGGCAACGTCGAGCTCGGCAAGATGGAAGAGTGGGTGACCTTCTACGCCCGCGTCATGGGCTTCACCAACATGGCCGAGTTCATCGGCGACGACATCGCCACCGACTACTCGGCGCTGATGTCGAAGGTGGTCGCCAACGGCACCCGCCGGGTGAAGTTCCCGCTCAACGAGCCGGCGATCGCCCGCAAGAAGTCGCAGATCGACGAGTACCTGGAGTTCTACCAGGGGCCGGGCGCCCAGCACATCGCGCTCGCCACCAACGACATCCTCACCACCGTCGACGCGATGCGCGCCGCGGGCGTGGAGTTCCTGGACACCCCGGACTCCTACTACGAGGACCCGGAGCTGCGGGCCCGCATCGGCAACGTCCGCGCCCCGATCGAGGAGCTGAAATCCCGCAAGATCCTGGTCGACCGGGACGAGGACGGCTACCTGCTGCAGATCTTCACCAAGCCCGTCCAGGACCGGCCGACTGTCTTCTTCGAGCTGATCGAGCGGCACGGCTCGCTCGGCTTCGGCAAGGGCAACTTCAAGGCGCTCTTCGAGGCGATCGAGCGCGAGCAGGAGCGCCGCGGCAACCTGTGACCTCAGCGACGCGCAGCACGCCGCAACGCCGCGGCCGGGGAGCGGGCGGGCAGCCGCCCGCTCCCCGGTTCCACCCGCACCGATCAGTGCGGGTGGAACCGGTGGATAAGGTTCCAGGGTGACCGTGAGCAGCGAACTGAGGTCGGCCCGATGAGTGTCGCGCCCGGCTGGTACGTCGATCCCGCCGATCCGGCTACCCAGCGTTACTGGGACGGGGGTGGCTGGATCGGCCGTGCCCTGCCCGCCGATGCCCCCACCCCGGAGGGGCCGCCCCCACCGGAGCCCGAACCGGAACCGGAACCCGCCTCACCGGCGGTGACCGGCCAGGTCTCGCCGGCCGGTCAGCCCGGTTCCCCCGCGGTGCCGGGTCCCGCCGGCACGCCGGCCGGCGCCGGCTGGCCGGCACCCCCACCGGGAGCGAGCCCGCCCGGCTGGCCCGCACCGCCCGGCTGGCCCGCACCGCCCGCCGGACAGCAGCCACCACCCGGACAGCAGGCGCCACCCGGACAGCAGCCGCCACCCGGCTGGCCCGCGCCGCCCGCCGGGCAGCAGCCGCCACCCGGCTGGCCGCCCCACGGGTACGTCCACCCGGCGCCCCCACCGGCACCGCACGGCATGCAGCTCGCCGGGCTCGGCACGCGGCTGGTCGCCCGGCTGATCGACTTCGCGATCGTCTTCGGGCTGAGCGCGGTCGCCTGCTTCTGGCTGGTCTGGCAGCTCATCGAGGAGATCACCCCGATCTGGCAGGAGGCGTGGCGCCGCTCGATGGCCGGTGACACCTCCACCGAAGGGCTGCCCACCAGCGACCGCTCCGGCACGCTGACCATGCTGATCCTGCTGATCATCGCCGTGCTCTGGGCGGTCTACGAGGTGCCGGCGGTGGGGCGTACCGGGCAGACCTTCGGCAAGCGGGTGATGGGCATCAAGGTGGTGGCGCTGGAGTCGGGCAAGCCGGTCGGCGGCAACCGCTCGCTGCGCCGCTGGAACACCTTCGGCCTGCCCACGCTGCTCTGGTACTGCTGCGGACTCGGCCTCGTGCTGCAGCTCTTCGACGCCTTCTCCCCCGTCGTGGACCGGCCGCTTCAGCAGGCCCTGCACGACAAGCGCGCGCTGACCGTGGTGGTGCGGGCGCCCCGCGACACGCCGCCGACCCCCGGCAGCACCGACAACGACTCCACCCCCACAGGAGGTACCGCACCGTGACCGGATCCGTTCCGCGTCCGCCCCGGCTCGGGCTGACCCGCGCCGACCTCGACGCGCTGCCCAACTACGTCCCCGGCCGCAGCCCCGCCGATCTGGCCCGTGAGCTGGGGCTGACGGAGGCGATCAAGCTCGCCAGCAACGAGGTGCCGTTCGGGCCACTGCCCGGCGTCGTCGAGGCGGTCACCGAGGCCGTCACCGGCGTGCACCGCTACCCGGACATGGGAGTTGTCGCGCTGCGCGATGCCCTCGCCGAGCGGTACGGCGTACCCGCCGAGCGCATCGCCACCGGCTGCGGATCGGTGGCGCTCGCCGAGCACCTGGTCCGCGCCACCTGCCTGCCCGGCGACGAGATGCTCTACTCGTGGCGCTCCTTCGAGGCGTACCCGATCATCGCGGCGACCAGCGGGGCGAGCAGCGTGCGGGTGCCGAACACCGCCGCACACGGCCACGATCTGTCGGCGATGGCGGCGGCGATCACCGACCGGACCCGGCTGGTGATCGTCTGCAACCCGAACAACCCGACCGGCACCTCGGTGCGCAAGGCCGAGCTGGACGCCTTCCTCGACGCGGTTCCGCAGGACGTGCTGGTCGTCATCGACGAGGCGTACCGGGAGTTCGTCACCGACCGGCAGGTGCCCGACGGCCTGACGTACCTGGACCGGCCGAACGTGGTGGTGCTGCGGACACTGTCGAAGGCGTGGGGGCTGGCCGGGCTGCGGATCGGTTTCCTGGTCGCCCACCCGGAGGTGGCCGCCGCCGTACGCAAGGTCGTCACGCCCTTCTCGACCAGCCTCGCCGCGCAGGCCGGGGCGCTGGCCGCGCTCACCCAGGCCGACGAGATGCGCCGCCGCTGCGACGTGGTGATCAGCGAACGGGAGCGGGTCACCGAGGCGCTGCGCAAGCTCCTGCCGGAGGTCCCCACGAGTCAGGCGAACTTCGTCTGGCTGCCGCTGGGTGACGCCGCCGTGGCCTTCGGCCGGGCCTGTGAGGCGCGCGGCGTCATCGTCCGTCCCTTCGCCGGGGACGGGGTGCGGGTCACCATCGGCACCCCGGAGGAGAACGACGCCTTCCTGGCGGCCGCGGAGGCCGCGCTCGCCTGATCCGTGCCCGCCCTGACCGGCCGTCGTCCCCAGCGGGGCGGCGGCCGGCTGCTGTCAGCGGCCGGTGACGGCGATCAGGACCGGCTCGGCGCCGAGGTAGTAGGCGCGGTCGCCGAGGTCGGGGTCGGCCCGGTTGAGCCGCTCGACGACAACGTAACCGTCGACGGCCTGGACGTAGCCGGCCTCCCAGCCGGTGTCGTCGCTGTACATGGTCAGCGGGAAGCGGGACAGCTCCCGGCCCCGGTTCAGCTCGAAGGTGACCAGGTCGTTGCCGGCGGTGCGCAGGTGCACCCGGCCGTCCGCGGCGGCGAGCAGGGTGGTGTCGGGGGCGGACTTGCGCCAGCGTTCGGCGCCCTGCGCCGACCGGACCACCAGGTCGGTCCCCTCGAAGCCGACCACGGCGTCGCCGACGAGGACGCTGCCGGGGGCGTCCAGGGCCGCGACGGCGACGGGGGTCTCCCCGTCCACCCGCCAGCCCTGCGTCTGGCCGCCGGTCGTCACCCGCAGGGCGGTGCAGTCGGAGGCCGCGGCCCGGCAGCCGACCGGGGTCACCGCGAGGTCGGTGCCGCTGACGTCCGGCTGCCGGCCGGCGATCGGCTGTCCGGTGGAAAGGTCCCGCAGTTCGATCGCCCGCGGCTGCGCGCAGGTGTCGATCAGGGCGAGCTGCCCGCCCGCCGTGGTGAAGCTCTCGCCCCGGCAGTTGTCGTCGACCGACGCCCGCCAGAGCTGCCGGCCGTCGGCCAGGTCATAGGCGGCCAGCTCCCCGCCGCCGGCGACGACGGCGGTGACGCGGCCACTGGCGGCGTCCGTCGCAAGGTGCAGTCCCGGCGGCGCGTAGACGGTCTCGGCGCCGGTGAGCCGGCCGGTGTAACCCTCGGCCGGCTTCGGCCCGGTCATCCGCCAGGCCACCTCGCCGGTACGCGCGTCGAGCGCGACCAGTTCCCCGTCGGACCAGCGGGTCAGCACCGTGGTGCCGCCGGCCGCGACCCCGGAGACCTCCGCCGGCCAGCGCCGCAACGACCAGAAGGCGGTACGGCGGGTGCGCGCGTCCACCGGATGGTCGGCCCAGACCTGGCGGGTGGTGGCGTAGACCCGCAGCCGGTCGTCGACGATCAGCGGGGCCATGGCCAGCCGGGTGTCGGTGCCGATCTTGGGGGTGACCGCCGCGGGGTAGGGCTGCGTCGCGGGGGTGACCACGTCGGCCGGGGCCAGCATCCGGTACGCGACCACGACGCTCACCCCGAGGGCCGTCACCGCCGCCAGGACGGCGACCGTCAGCCGTCGGCCCTTCGCCAATGCCATGGACACACCTCCGTCCGGCACCCTACCGATGCGCGGTTGACGGTTTTCTGCCGGTTCCCTGAACGAGTTCGTGGCGCGCCGACGGGGTCTGCCGCCCGGAGCAGGCTGCCCCCCAACTGTCGTATCCATGCGTAAGGATTGTGTCGCTTTCCGCGATCGCGCAGACTCCTCGATCAGGAGACTCCCGGGCGTCGCGCCGCGAGTGCCGCACCCGGCACCCGGCACCGTCCGGCGCACGCGGCCATCGAAGGTGGTGAACCGGATGCGACAGCCGACGGGGCGGACCGGCGGCCGGTCCAGGGCGGAATCCTGGTGGGACGAGCCGGGCCGGCCCACGCCCTTCCTGCTCTGGGGGATGCTCTCGTGCGGCTGTGGCGCCGCGATGGTGCCGCTGGACCGGTCCGCCGACGGCGCACCTCAGCGCCTCTACCGCTGCGACGGCGGCTGCGGCCGGCCACCGGTCGCCGCCTTCCGGCTGGAGACGTACGTCAGCTGCGCGGTGCTCGACGCGGCGCTGCGCCACCTGCCGCGGTACACCGTGCGGACCTGGCTGGCCCGCCGGGCCGCCCACCCCCGCACCCACCCGGACCGCCGCCGCCGGCAGATCCGCCGCTGGGTACGCCAGGTCGTGGTGCCACGCGGACGCCCGCCGGAGCTGCACTGGCGCAGCCCGGCCCTGCCGCGGCCCGGCGAGCCCGGCGCCTGACCGCGCTGCGCCCTGCCCGCGCTGCGCCTGAACCCGCAGGTCCAGCCGTATGCGCCTAGGCCCGCAGGTGCCGCCCGCTGCGCCTGACCTCGCTGTGTGCCGGGGGTGGTCAGGCGCCGGCTGGTCGGCGGTCAGGCGGTGATCGGCGGCGTGATCGTGCCGGTCACCTCGCCGAGGCCGATGGTGCTGCCGTCCGGGCCGGGCGCGGTCGCCGTGATGGTCACGGTGTCGCCGTCGTCGAGAAATGTCCGCTTCGCCGCGCCGAGCGCGACCGGCTCGGTGCCGCCCCAGCTCAGCTCCAGAAACGAGCCGACCTGGCTGCGTTCCGGGCCGGAGACCGTACCGGAGGCGTAGAGGTCGCCGGTGCGCAGCGACGCGCCGTTGACGGTGAGGTGGGCGAGCTGCTGCGCGGGCGTCCAGTACATCGACGCGAAGGGCGGCTCGGTGACCCGCTCACCGTTCCACTGGACCGACAGCCGCAGGTCCAGCCCGAGGTGCGGGGTGTCGCGCAGGTAGTCCAGCACCGCCGGGTCCTGCTCCGGCGCGGGCACCCACGCCTCGGCCAGCGCCTCCAGGGGCACCACCCACGCCGAGACGGAGGTGGCGAAGGACTTGCCGAGGAAGGGGCCGAGCGGCTGGTACTCCCACGCCTGGATGTCCCGGGCGGACCAGTCGTTGACCAGCACCACCCCGAAGACGTGGTCGGCGAAGGACCCGACCGGCACCGGCTGTCCCAGTTCGGAGCCGACACCGACGACGAACCCGACCTCGGCCTCGATGTCCAGGCGTACGGAAGGGCCGAAGACCGGGCCCTGCGGCGTGGCGCGCTGACCCCGGGGCCGCGTGATCGGCGTGCCGGAGACGACGACGGTGCCGGCCCGGCCGTGGTAGCCGATCGGCAGGTGCTTCCAGTTCGGCAGCAGCGGTGCCTGGTCGGGGCGGAAGATCCGCCCGACGTTGGTGGCGTGGTGCGCCGAGGAGTAGAAATCGACGTAGTCACCGACGGCGAAGGGCATCGCCATCCGCACCTGCGCCAGCGGCACCAGCAGCGGCTCCACGGCCGCCCGGTGCTCCGGCTCGGCGAGCAGTTCCCGGATGCGCCGTCGCACGGTGGTCCACTGGGCCCGGCCGAGCGCCATGAACTCGTTGAGCGTCGCCGCGCCGAACGCGCCACCGGCGAGCACCAGCCCGGCCTCCTCGGCGGCGGTCAGGTCCAGGACCAGGTCGCCGATGCGCACCCCGATCCGCGCCGCGCCGTCGCCGCGCCGGAAGACTCCGTACGGCAGGTTCTGCAGCCCGTACGGCGTACCGTCGGCGCCCTCGACCCAGGTCATGACCTCTCCTCGCTGTCGTTCGTGCCGGCCGGGTGTGTCGGCCGCGTCGGGCCGGCCGCCCGGCTCGCGTCGGTGCCGGTGCCGGTGCCGGTGAATCCCAGCCCGGCCAGGTCGTCCAGTGGCTCGGTGACGCTGCACGAGCCGAAACCGATCCAGAGGGGACGGTCCCGGCCGGTCGCGGCGCCGACCAGCGCGGCCGGCGTCTCGGCGTCCCAGGCCGCCAGCAGCCGGGTGATCTCCTCGATGGTCGCACCATCGGCGGCGGCGAGCACGGCGGCGAGGACGTTGACGAAGCCGTGGTGGGTGAAGCCGGTTGCCGGATCGGTGTGCCGCAGGGCGTGGTGCAGTCCGGCGGTGAGCTTGAAGGGCAGCCGGTGGTCCCGGCAGGCGGCGATCACCGCAGCGAGCTGTGCCGGGCTGGGGAAGAGTTCGGCGGCGAGGCCGCCGGTGCGGAACTTGGCCGCGATGGGCAGGCCGTCGGCGCGCAGCCGCGCGAGCGTCTCCAGTGCCTCCGGCAGCCCCCGGGTCAGCGGAAGCTCGGCGTAGACGGGCCGCTCGGCGGGGAGAGCCGGAGCCGCGGAAACCGGCCGGTCGGCGGGCAGGTCGGCGGAGACGGGCAGGTCGGCGGCGAGGGCGGCGAGGGCGTGCAGGCCGGGCTGGGGGTCCTCGCCGCGGCGGGCGACCGCGGCTTCGAGCTGCCGGATCCGCAGGCGCGGGTCGGCGCCGGCGAGCAGGGCGGTCAGGTCGCCGATCGGCACGTCGCCGATGACGCCGACGTCGATGGTGGCGGCCGGGTCGAGCAGCGCCGCCAGGTCGGTCAGCGCGGAGGCGGGCACCAGCAGGGGTCCGACGAGGTCGGCGTACCAGGCCTCGCGGTGGCGGCGGTGGGCGGCGAGGGCGTCGGGCAGCGTGGCGCTGCCGGGTGGGAAGACCGCCGCGTCGTCCACCAGGCCGCGGAGCAGAGGGGGCAGCGTTGACACAACCACAGAACTTACGGGACGCTACACAGAGCGGACAAGAGCGTCCGATTATCGGACGCCAACCGCTGGTGACCGGGACGAATCGGGAGGCGACATGCCCTACTACCGCAGCGTCGGCGAGGTGCCCCGCAAGCGCCACACCCAGTTCCGCCAGCCCGACGGCACGCTCTACGCCGAGGAGCTGATGGGCCAGGAAGGCTTCTCCTCCGACTCGTCCCTGCTCTACCACCGGCACCTGCCCACCGGGATCCTCACCGCTGAGGAGTACACCCCGCCCGCCACCACCCGGGTGCCGAACCTGCCGCTGAAGCCGCGTCACCTGCGTACCCACAAGCTCGACGGCACCGGCGGCGACGCCGTGCTCGGCCGACGGCCGCTGCTCGCCAACGACGACGTCCGGATCGGGTACGCCGTCGCCACCGAACCCTCCCCGCTCTACCGCAACGCCATCGGCGACGAGTGCCTCTACGTCGAGGCCGGCACGATGCGCCTGGAATCCACCTTCGGCGTGCTGGAGGCGGGCGCCGGCGACTACGTCATCGTCCCGACCTCGGTGATCTTCCGGATCGTCCCGACCGGCGCGGAACCGCTGCGGCTGCTGACCGTCGAGGCGAGCGGGCACATCGGACCGCCCCGGCGCTACCTGTCGGTGCGCGGCCAGTTCCTGGAGCACTCGCCGTACTGCGAGCGCGACGTCCGCGGACCGCAGGGCCCGCTGCTCGTCGACGACACCGACGTCGAGGTCTACGTCCGCCACCGTGCCCGCGGCGCCGGCGACGGCACCGCCTGGACCCGGTACGTCTACGCACACCACCCCTTCGACGTGGTCGGCTGGGACGGCCACCTCTATCCGTGGGCGTTCTCCATCCACGACTTCGAGCCGATCACCGGCCGGGTGCACCAGCCACCACCGGTGCACCAGACCTTCGAAGGCCCGAACTTCGTGATCTGCTCCTTCGTGCCGCGCAAGGTCGACTACCACCCGCAGGCGGTGCCGGTGCCGTACAACCACCACAACGTCGACTCCGACGAGATGATGTTCTACACCGGCGGCAACTACGAGGCCCGGCGCGGCTCCGGCATCGAACAGGGCTCGATCTCGCTGCACCCGGCCGGGTTCACCCACGGTCCGCAGCCGGGTGCCGTCGAACGCTCCCTCGGCGCGGAGTTCTTCGACGAGCTCGCCGTCATGGTCGACACGTTCCGCCCGCTCGAGCTCTGCGAGGCCGCCGCGGAGTGCGAGGACCCCGGGTACGCCTGGACCTGGGCCCGCCCCGCCGGTCAGTGAGCCCCTCCCGGGACATACGAGCGAAGTTGTCCGACCCGCTCAGCTCAGGCGGCGGGTGAAGAGGACGACCTCGGCGACGGCGGTGACCCCGATCGCCGCCACCAGCGGCCACGGGGTGCCGATCAGCACATAGGTAAGCAACAGGAGCAGGCCGGCCGCGGCGCCGCCGACGGCGAGCATCAGCGTCCGGTCGGCCTGCCAGAGCTGCGGCAGCTGCGCGGGGCTCAGCTCCGGCATGCGCTTGACCAGCCACCAGCCCAGCCCGGCGCCGGTCAGCGCCACCAGCAGCGCCAGCAGCCGGGAGAAGCCGCCCGAGGAGGTCGCGGCCCAGGCGATGACGATCGCCCCGATCAGGGAGTACCCGGCACCGTAGGCGACCGCCTGGTGCAGCCCGGTCCAGACCGAGCGGGACGCCCCGATCGGCACCGGCGCGGTCGCGGCGAGGTACTCCAGCGCCTCGGCCTGCCGCCGCTGCTCCAGACGCAGCACGCCGGTGTCCGCCGTGGCCTCGGCGAGGTACGGGTCAAGCCGCAACGCCTCCCGGTACGCCTTCTCGGCGAGGTCGAAGACCTGCATGCGGGCGGCGACGACGCTGAGCACCAGGTGCGCCTGGGGCTCCTGCGGGGTGAGCTGGGTGGCCCGCCAGGCGGCGTCGAGCGCCTCCTGGCCGTTGCGGGATTCGCCGAGGAGCGCCGCCCCGGTGCGCTGGGCGTACCCGTCGTGCGGGGAGGCACGCAGGATGCCCTGCGCCAGCTCCGCCGCCTCCCGGTAGCGCCGCAGATCGACCAGGGCCATTCCCCGTACGGCCAGCACGGGCAGCACGCCGGGCTCCAGTGCGAGGGCCGCGTCGGCGGCGGCCAGCGCGGCCTCGGGACGCCCGGCGGCGAGCTGGACCCGGGCGAGCAGCACCAGTGGCCGGGGATCGTCCGGGTCGAGGGTCGCCGCGGTGCCGAGTTCGGTGACGGCGTCGTCGAAGCGCCCGAGCTCGGCCAGCAGCTGGGCCCGGTCGGTGTAGCCGGCCGCGTCGGACTCGAAGGGATCCGCGGTCACGCCGTGTCCCCCGCGACCGGGTAGATCAGCGCCACGGCGATGCCCACGAGCCCCTCGGCGCGGCCGGTGAAACCGAGCCCGTCGGTGGTGGCGGCGGAGACGGTCACCGGCGCCCCGACCGCCGCGCTCATCACCTGCTGCGCCTCCTCGCGCCGCGGACCGATCTTCGGCCGTACGCCGATGACCTGCACCGAGACGTTGCCGATCTCGAACCCGGCGTCCCGCACACGCCGGGCGGACTCGGCGAGCAGCACGGTGCCCGGGGCGCCGGCCCATTCCGGTTCGCCGATGCCGAAGTTGGAGCCCAGGTCGCCGAGCCCGGCGGCGGAGAGGAGCGCGTTGCAGGCGGCGTGCGAGGCGACGTCCGCGTCGGAGTGCCCGGCGAGCCCGTCCACGTCCGGCCAATGCAGGCCGGCCACCCAGCAGGGGCGTCCCTGCTCGAAGGCGTGGATGTCGGTGCCGACGGCGACCCGAGGAATGATCATGCGATCAGGGTACGCGGCGCGACCGGCTCGGGCGCGACCGTGAGCAGGTGCTCGGCGAGCGCCAGATCGAAGGGGCGGGTGACCTTCAACGCGAACTCGGAGCCGGGCACGCAGGTCACCGGAACGCCCTGCTGCTCGACGAGCCCGGCGTCGTCGGTCAACGCGTCGGACCCGACGGCGTGCGCGGCGGTCAGCACTGCCCGCCGGAAGCCCTGCGGGGTCTGCACGCTGCGCAGTTCGGAGCGGTCGACGGTGGCGGTGACCACGCCCTCGGCGGAGACCCGTTTGATGGTGTCGACCACCGGCAGCACCGGCACGGCGGCCGGGGCGCCGGCCCGGATCGCGGCGGCGACCGACTCCACCAGCTCCGGCGGTACGAGGGCCCGCGCCGCGTCGTGCACCAGGATGATCTCCACGTCGGCGGGGACCGCGGCCAGTGCGCAGGCGACTGAATCCTGGCGGGTCTCGCCACCGGCCACGACGGTGACCGGCGCGATCGGGGCCAGCAGCTCGCGCACCTCGGCCACCTCGGCCGCGGGGGCGGCTACCACGATGCTGCGCACCGAAGCGGTCGCCACGCGGCGGACAGCGTGCACCAGGAGGGGTTCGCCGGCGAGCAGCCGCAGGGCTTTGGGGCGCCCCGGGCCGAGGCGGACACCGGCACCGGCGGCAGGAACAAGGACCGCGACGTCACCGCGCGGATTGAGCTGCGCGGTCACGTCGCGGTCCTCGAATGTTTCTTGATCAGCAATCGGCACGTGCCGAATTATGCCTCGGTGAGCACCTTGTCGAGCAGCGTCTCCGCCTCGTCCTTGGTGCTCTTCTCGGCAAGGGCGACCTCGCCCACCAGAATGTCACGGGCCTTGGCGAGCATGCGCTTCTCACCCGCGGACAGACCCCGCTCCCGCTCCCGGCGCCAGAGGTCGCGAACAACCTCCGCCACCTTCAGCGGGTTGCCGGAGGCCAGCTTCTCCAGATTTGCCTTGTAACGCCGCGACCAGTTGGTCGGCTCCTCGGTGTGCGGAGCCCGGAGAACATCGAAGACCTTGCCAAGGCCCTCTTCGCCGACAACTTCGCGCACGCCGACGATCTCGGCATTTTCCGCGGGCACCCGGACCGTCAAGTCACCCTGAGCGACCTTCAGGACGAGGTACTTCTTTTCCTCGCCCTTGATGACCCGGGTCTCGATTGCCTCGATGAGTGCGGCCCCGTGGTGGGGGTAGACAACGGTCTCGCCGACACTGAAAACCATAGGTTCGAAACCCCTTTCGCTGTGTCTAGGGTAACACGCCCCGACACCTCTGTCCCACCGCAGCCTTGACTGTTGACGCAGGTCAGGGGGGCTGTGAGAGGGATTTCTTCGGCTTGACACGGGGCCGAATCGGTGATTCCGGCACAGAGAGTGACAGTCGAATCACCGCACGGCATGATCGTGACAGAAGTGGATCTCGGGTCTGGATGTGCAACGAATTGTATCCAACGAGATCACCCTCCGCCCACCTCTGGCGCAGGATGCGGGGGTGCGAGACCCTGGAGACTCGGCGCGGACCGGCAGGGGCGACGACATTCAGGTGGCGCGATGAGCAGGCCCGACGGCAACGGAAACTGGGACGACCCACCCGCCGGCGACGGGCTGCCCGACCTGCCCGCCGAGTGGGGACACATCGTCGTCCCCGACGACGCCTCCGCCCTGCACCGTGAGGCCGAACAGATCCGGCGCGAACTGCGCGCCGGCCGATCCGGCCCCGCCGAGAGCGGCTCGCTGAGCCTGCGACAGATAACCATCTTCATGATCGCCTCGGTGCTGATCACGCTCGCCGGCCTGGCCGGCGTCACCTGGTCCGAACGGGCGACCTCCACCGCCCTGCGCAGCGAGCCGGCCTCCCCGGGCCCTGCCGCCGCCGCCCTCGTCGGGCGGCCACTGCCGGCGCTCGAGCTGACCGGCACGCGGCAGGAGCCCGTCTCGCTGCGCGGCCTGCGCCCCGCGATCATCCTGCTGACCCAGGAGTGCGCCTGCGCCGACGCGGTGGCCGACGCCGTCGCCGCGGCCCCGGCCGGCGTCACCGTCGTCGCGGTCGCCGGGGACAGCACCAGCGCGCCCGCCATCTCGCCCCAGACCGGTGACGTGCCGGTCCGGGCCCTGGCGGACCCGGCCGGAGAGCTGCGCGAGCTGCTCGGGTTCACCCCCGCCGGCGGCACCACCACCGCCGTCCTCGTCAACGCCACCGGCACCGTCATCCGCGTCCTGCCGGCGCTCGGCTCGGCCGAGGAGTACCGCGCCGACCTACCGCTGCTCGCCGGGTGAGTCAGGCGGAGCGTTGCAGCAGGGCGCCGTAGAGAGTCAGGCCCGGCCCGAAAGCCAGCATCACCACCCACTGCGGAGGCGCCGGCGCCCGCAACAGCCGGTCCAGGATCAGCAGCACAGTCGGCGAGGAGCAGTTCCCGTGCTCGTCGAGGACCCCGCGAGAGGCCGCCAGCGCCACGTCCGGCAACTCCAGCTCCCGCTGCACCACGTCCAGGATCCGCGGGCCACCCGGATGCACCGCCCAGCCGTCGACGTCGGGCAGGCGCAGACCGTGCCGGGCCAGCAGCCCCTCCACCATCCGGCGCACGTGCGCGGAGAGCACCTGGGGCACCTGGGGTGACAGGCCCATCCGGAAACCGGCGTCGGTCACCTCCCAGGTCATCAACTCCGAGGTGGAGGTGTCGGTGACCGCGGCGACCTCCCGCACCGCGTACCCGCCGGCCTCGCCCGGACGCAGCGCCACAGCGACCGCGGCGTCGGAGAAGAGCGCGTGCGAGACGATCTGCTGGGTGTCCGTCCGCGCCGGCGCCGGCTGGATGTGCAGACTCGTCAGCTCCGCGCAGAGCAGCAGCGCCGGCCGCCCGCGGGCGGTGACGAAGTCACTCACCGCGGCCAGCCCCGGCAGCGCGGCGTAACAACCCATGTGGCCGACCATCAGCCGCTGGGTCGTCTCGGCCATGCCCAGATCACGGGCGAGCAGGATGTCCAGCCCCGGCGTGGCATAGCCGGTGCAGGAGCAGACCGCGAAGAGCCCCAGCTCGGCGGCGTCGAGGCCGGCGTCGGTCAGCGCCCGGCTCACCGCCTCCTTCCCCAGTGGCAGGGCCTCCACCAGGTAGCGCCGCATCCGGCGTTCGGTCGACCAGTCGGAGACGTCCTCCAGCACCGGGTTGACCGCCGCCTGCCGCCGCGTCACCCCCGAATGAGCGAAAATGCGCTCCGCCACCGCCCGGGCGCTGCCCGAGTAGTGCCGGGCGAAAAAGCCCTCCCACATCTCCTGCTGAGTGACCGACGGCGGCAGCGCCGACCCGAGCCCCGCGACAACCGATGCCACCGACACGCTCCCTCACCTCGTTCGTCCGGTCGTGCCACCGCCCACGTACGGCATTCACCTCAGCCGGTCACGATCACGCTGCCCGGCGGAACCCACGCCCCTGATAGAGCACGGCGGTCGACCAGGTCGGCACCATCGGGCAGTCCGCGTCGGCGCGGGAGCGCCCGGCGGCACGTCGCAGCAGCCAGCCCGCCAACCCGCTGACCGCCGGCCGGATACCGCGCACCCGCAGCGATACCCCGTGCCGGGCACATTCACGCACCAGAGTGGCGTCGTCCACAAAGAGCCGTGGATCGTGGATACCGCGCGGCACTCCGTGGAAGAGCTCGGCCAGGCGTACGGCTACCAGGCGGCTCTGCCAGGTGGCGTTGAGGGTGTCCAGCACCAGCGTGCCGCCCGGACGCAGCAACCGGCAGGCCTCGGCGACGGCCACCCGCCAGTCCGGCACGTGCTCCAGCAACTCCCCCACGGCGACGACGTCGGCACAGCCGTCGGCGAGCGGCACCGCCGTCGCGTCGGCGTGCAGCGGCAGAACCCCGTGCGCCGCCGCCTGGTCCAGCGCCGACCGGGTCAGGTCCAGCCCGACATGGCGGTAGCCCTTGCCGGCCAGGTGCGGGGCGAGCAGCCCGGCCCCACAGCCGATGTCCACCAGCAGCGCCCCGGGGCGCGCCGCCGGGGGCACCAGCGCCGCCCGGGACCGCGCCAGCCAGTGCAGCATCGCGAATGGACCGTCCGGCTGCCACCACTCGTGGGCGAGGTCGTCGTACTGGCGCGGATCGTTGGCCGGCAGTCGGCGTTGCACGCTCATCGTCCCCACTCGATTGGCTCGCACCGATCGAGCGTGGCACGCGCGCCGCGCAACGGCCAGACTTCTCTTATGTCGCGAATAGTGTTAGGGCTGCTCAGAGCCAGCCATCCGGAACCGGCGGTCGCGGTGAGCACGGTGGCCGGCCTGCTCGCCTGGGGGGTCGGTCACGACCTCGCGACGGCGGTCGCCGTCGTCGCCGCCGTCGCGGCGAGCCAGCTCGCCACCGGCTGGTCGAACGACTACCTCGATGCCGTACGCGACCGCGCGGTGGGACGCGCCGACAAACCCGTCGCCACCGGTGGGCTCTCCCGCCGTACCGTCGGGGTTGCGGCGCTGGTCGCCGTGGTCGCCACCCCGGCGGCGGCGCTGGCGACCAACCCGGCCGCGGCGGCCTGCGCGACGCTCGGGCTGATCTCCGCGCTGCTCTACAACTGGCCGTTGAAGTCGACCGCGGTCTCCGTACTGCCCTACGCCGTGTCGTTCGGCGCGCTGCCGGCCTTCGTCGTGCTGGCGCTGCCCGGCGCCCCCGCCCCGCCGCTCTGGCTCCTCGGCGCCGCCGCGCTGCTCGGGGCGGGCGCCCACTTCGCCAACGTCCTGCCGGATCTGGCCGACGACGCCCGTACCGGCGTGCGCGGGCTGCCGCACCGGCTCGGCGGCGAGGGCAGCCGGATCGCCGCGACCGCCCTGCTGCTCGCCGCCACGGTGACCCTGGTGGCCGGTCCCCCCGGGCCGCCGTCCTGGACCGGGCTGGCCGCCGTGGGCGCCGCCGCGGTGGTGCCGCTGCTCGCCTGGCGCGCCTCCCGCCCTCGCGTACGTGCCGGTGGGGTGCGCCCTGCCCGGCCGGTGGCGGTCTTCCGGGGGGTGATGACCGTGGCGCTGATCGACGTCGCCCTCCTCGTCGGCAGCGGACACGTGGTGTGAGCACAGCGTCACGACAGGAGCCGATCACCGGGTCCGCGTGCGCGCCTCGATCAGGCCCAACTACGCTGGAGCGCGGTCTGCGCGGGTATGGCCACCGTGCCCGGTGACCGAAACCGGGTGGGGATCGCAACGAGGAGGACCGACGTGACGCGCTCGATCAAGAGAAATCGGCGGGCGGCAATGCTGCTGGCCGGTGTGGCGGCCGCGAGCATGCTCCTTTCCGGGTGCAGCGCCGGACAGGTCGCCGAGACCGCGCGCAAGGTGCCGTCCCTCGGTGGCGTCAACGCCCAGAGCGAGAACGGCGACTTCAAGGTCCGCAACGTCAGCGTCGACTACCTGAGCCCCGAGGGCTACCCGGCCGGCGGCACCGCGCCGCTGACCGTCGCGATCTTCAACGACTCGGTCAACCCGGTCACCGTGACGATCAGCAGCGACAACGCCGACTCGGTCACCCTGGGCGGCGAGATCGCCGGGCGTCCCGGGCCGGAGAGCTCACCCGCGGCGAGCCCGAGCGAGCCCGCCGAGACCCCCGGCGCCCCGTCTCCTGACGCCCAGTCTCCTGGCGCCGAGCCGTCGCCGAGCCTGACCGGCCCCGGCGCCACCGCCTCGCCGGTCACCCCGAGCCCGAGCCAGCCGGCCACCGCCACCGGCCCGGCCAGCGTCGAGATCCCGGCGTACGGCTACGTCTCGCTGACCCAGGAGTCCGGCGACTTCGTGCAGCTGGTCGGCCTCAAGGAGGCGCTGCGCCCCGGTGGCAGCGTCACCGTCACCTTCGACTTCGGCAACGGCCAGGTCATCACCACCGTGGTGCCCGTCGCCACCCCGCTCAGCCCGGCGCCGCGCAACTCGCCGGTGACCGAGGGCGAAGAGGCCGGTTCGCACGACTGAGCCGTCCCCCGACGAACTCCGGCGCCGCCGGCGTGGCATCCGCCATGCCGGCGGCGCTTTCGTCACACCGGTTGGTTAGCGTCGGACGGTGACAACCTCGCGATCCACCCCCGCCCGCGCCACCCCCGCCCGTGCCGGCGGCGCCCGCGCCCGCACCCCGAAAGAGGCCCGGCCCGCGTACGAGTGCGACGCCTGCGGCCACCAGCCCCCAAAGTGGGTCGGGCGCTGCACGGAGTGCGGCGAGTGGGGTTCGGTCGTCGAGTCCACCATCAGCGGCCCGGTCGTCTCCGGCCGCGTGGTCTCCTCCCGGGCGCCCTCCGAGCCGGCCCGCCCGATCGCCAGCATCAGTGCCGCGCCCGCGCGGGCCCGCGCCACCGGCGTGCCGGAGCTCGACCGGGTCCTCGGCGGCGGTCTGGTCCCCGGCGCGGTGGTGCTGCTCGCCGGCGAGCCCGGGGTCGGCAAGTCGACCCTGCTGCTCGACGTCGCCCAGCACTGGGCCGCCGGCTCCGGCAGCCCCTCGCTGGTGGTCAGCGGCGAGGAGTCGGTCAGCCAGGTCCGGCTGCGCGCCGAGCGGATGGGCACCCTGCACGAGCAGCTCTACCTCGCCGCCGAGAGCGACCTCGGGGCCGTCCTCGGCCACCTGGACGCGGTCAAACCAGGACTGCTCGTGCTCGACTCCGTCCAGACAATCTCCATGCCGGGCGCCGACGGCGTCCCCGGCGGCGTGACCCAGGTCCGCGCCGTCACCGCCGCGCTGGTCGCCGTCGCCAAGGAGCGCGGCATCGCCACCGTGCTGGTCGGGCACGTCACCAAGGACGGCCAGGTCGCCGGGCCGCGGGTGCTCGAACACCTGGTCGACGTCGTGCTGCACTTCGAGGGGGACAAACACTCCTCGCTGCGGATGGTGCGCGGCGTCAAGAACCGCTTCGGCGCCGCCGACGAGGTCGGCTGCTTCGAGATGCACGAGGGGGGCATCACCAGCCTCGCCGATCCCTCCGGGCTCTTCCTGACCCGCTACGGCGAGCCGGTCCCCGGCACCTGCGTCACCGTCGCCATGGAGGGGCGCCGGGCCCTCGTCACCGAGGTGCAGGCGCTGATCGGCGCCACCGTTGCCGGCTCGCCCCGGCGCACCGTCTCCGGCCTCGACAGCGCCCGGCTGGCGATGGTGCTGGCGGTGCTGCAACGGCGTACCGAACGGCTCACCCTGCACGACCGGGAGGTCTTCGCCGCGACCGTCGGCGGCATCCGCGTGGTGGAACCCGCCGCCGACCTGGCGGTGGCCCTCGCCGTCGCCTCCGGCGGGCTCAACCTCGCCATCAACCAGCACCTCGTCGCCATCGGCGAGGTCGGCCTGACCGGCGAGGTACGCCGGGTCAGCGCCGTGCCGCGCCGGCTGGCCGAGGCCGCCCGGCTCGGCTTCCGGATGGCGCTGGTGCCGACCGGCTGCGGCCCGGATTCGACCGGCGTCAATCCGACGAACATGCGTGTGATCGAGGTCACCGATGTCCGTTCCGCGCTGCAGTGGGCCGCACGCGTCTCCGCGGAATGACCACGGCGACGATCACATGTACCACTGCCGCACCCGGCGCGTGACAGTCCGTAGACTGTGCCCGTGCCGATCGACCGCGATGCCAACAGAACCGCCGGCGCGAACAGTCCGGCCCGCGTCGGTGGCGCGGGCTCACCGGGTCGCCCGATCAGTGGGAACCCCGGTGGTGGCACGCCGCTGACCGGCGACCCGCTGCGCGCGAATCTCGCCCTCATGGCCCCCGGGACCGCCCTGCGCGACGGTCTCGAACGCATCCTGCGGGGGCGTACGGGCGCCCTCATCGTGCTCGGCTACGACAGCGTCGTGGAGAAGCTCTGCACCGGCGGCTTCCCGCTGGACGTGGAATTCTCCGCGACCCGGGTCCGGGAGCTGTGCAAGATGGACGGCGCCGTCGTCCTCTCCAGCGACGGGACCCGCATCGTGCGCGCCGCCGTGCACCTGATGCCCGACCCGTCGATCCCGACGGAGGAGTCCGGCACCCGGCACCGCACCGCCGAGCGGGTCGCCCGGCAGACCGGCTACCCGGTCATCTCGGTCAGCCAGTCGATGCGGATCATCAGCCTCTACGTCAACGGTCAGCGGCACGTCCTGGACGACTCCGCGGCGATCCTCTCCCGCGCCAACCAGGCCCTGGCCACCCTCGAGCGGTACAAACTCCGGCTGGACGAGGTCTCCGGCACCCTCTCCGCCCTGGAGATCGAGGACCTGGTGACCGTCCGCGACGCCGTCGCGGTGGTCCAGCGCCTGGAGATGGTCCGCCGCATCGCCGACGAGATCGCCGGGTACGTCGTCGAACTCGGCACCGACGGCCGGCTGCTGGCGCTGCAACTCGACGAGCTGATGGCCGGGGTCGACGCCGACCGGACGCTGGTGATCCGGGACTATCTGCCGATCGGCCGTCGGGGCCGCACCCTGGACGAAGCCCTGGCGGAGCTGGATCTGCTCACCGCCACCGAGCTGATCGACCTGGTCCTGGTCGCCAAGGCCATCGGCTACCCGGGCTCCTCGGACGCCCTGGACGCCGCGGTCAGCCCGCGGGGCTTCCGGCTGCTCGCGAAGGTACCGCGGCTGCCGGCGCTGGTCGTGGACCGGCTGGTGGAGCACTTCGGCAGCCTTCAGCGGCTGCTCGGCGCGACCGTGGAGGACCTGCAGGCCGTGGAGGGGGTCGGCGACGCCCGGGCCCGCAGCGTGCGCGAGGGGCTTTCCCGACTCGCCGAGGCGTCCATCCTGGAACGCTACGTCTGACCGCTGCCACGCGGCCCGCCGACGGTCAGTCGGCGATGGTCAGCTCGACCGGTTCGCTGTGCTTGGAGCCGACCCGGCCGTACACCTGGTACTTGCCCGGCTTGGGCGTGTCGCCGGCCGACTGCCCGGCGGCGCAGCGGTTGTCGCGCTTGCCGTTCCAGTTGGCCTGCCCCTCGACACCCTCGCCGGGGCCGAAGGCCCGCAGGAAACTGCCGGTGGAGTCGGTGCAGCTGTCCGAGGACCAGATCTTGTCCGCGCCGGCCTTGATGTAAATCTCCTGCTCGTCGGCGCCGACATCCCGGCTGCACCCACGATCGGAGACGTTCTTGATCTGGATGCGCAGTGCGACGGCCTTGCCCTTGCCGACGCTCGCGGACGTCAGCACCGGGGTGACCTCAATCTCCTCGTCGGTGCAGAGCTGCGCGCCGGTGGCCGGCGGCTGCGGCACCTGAGCCGAACCGGTCTGCGCCGGCCCGGCCGGCTGCCCGGGCACCCCGCCGGGCGCGCCCTCGATCGGAGCGCCCACCGCATCGGTGGCGCCCGGCTGCGGGGTGGCCGAGGAGGACGGGTCCGGCAACGCGGGGGCGGTCGCCGTGGGGGTCACGTCGAGGTCCGGATCGCCCGTGGTGCCGGCGTTGCGGTCACCGGCCGGCTCGCCGCACGAATAGACGACGACCATCAGGAACAACAGGACCGCGCCGAGCACGACGGCACGACGCCGCCAATAGACAGCGGGTGGCAGGGGGCCGACCGTCAGACGCATGATGCCAATACCGTAGCGGTGCCGCCGGAAAAGATCCGCTCCGACGCGCCGGGCAAGGAAGTCACCGTACGGGGCGCTCTCATCAGAGA
>Ga0233363_1000146_pt1 | contig 35261 bp, 34 predicted proteins | sample ElkDunMinimDraft_18_FD_191534 | JGI IMG/M metagenome (GOLD analysis project Ga0233363, IMG submission 191534) | Fecal eukaryotic communites from dung pellets of Tule Elk in California, USA - Elk Dung C16 | ecosystem: Host-associated > Mammals > Digestive system > Large intestine > Fecal | place... | reverse complement strand
GAGGACCCGGTCGAGGCCGAACCGCCATGCATGCTCGGCGCTGTAGGGGGCGTCCATGGCGGCGCCGGCTGCGGCTCCGACGCGGCGCGCCAGGGGGAAGCGGTCGCCGACGTAGTCCGTGAGCCGTCCCTGCCACGCCGCCCAGACGGTGGCGATGTGCGCGGAGTGCGGGTCGGGGCGCCGCGACCGTGCCGAGGCGCGGACGAAGTCGCACACGAAGCTGAGGGCCGCGTCACGGTCGACGTCGCCCAGCCCGGTGCCGTCCAGGGCGTGCAGCTGGTGGTCGTAGGTCGCGATCGTGCCGGGTCCGAACGCGGTGCGCTGGTCCGTGACGTCGAGCAGCCAGGGGTGCGCGGCGTACAGCGCGAGCTCGTCGTCGGCGAGGTCCCGGACGCGTGCGCGCCACGTCCGGCCGACGTGGGGCGGGCGGGACCGGCGTCCCTGGATCGCGTCGGCCATCAGCACCAGCAGGTCGTCGCGCGAGCCGACGTGCGTGTAGACGGCGTTCGGCGCGATGCCGAGCTCCGCGCCGAGACGCCGCACGGTCACCGCGGCCAGCCCGTCGCGGTCGGCGATGCCGACGGCGGTGTCGACGACCTGGGACGTCGACACCTTCGACCGGGGCCCCCTCGTGCCGGTGGCAGACGCGGCGGGGTGGTCCCGCCACAGCAGGTCGATCAGCTCGCGCGACATCACCCTCCGTTCGGGAACATCCCGGCCCGAGGATACCTTGTACGATGGACAGGGTATCGTCTCGAGAGGACCCGACATGCACATCACCGGCTCGGCAGTCTCCCTCAACGTCCCCGACGTCGCGGCCTCGGCGGACTTCGCGCGGACCCATCTGGGCTTCACCGAGGAGATGTCCGCCGACGGCTTCGTCTCGCTGCGCCACCCCGACGTCGGGTTCAACCTCGCGCTGCTGCGCGTCGGGCTGTCGAGCTTCAAGCCCGACCGGATCGCGGGGCCGGCCGGGCAGGGCCTGCTGGTGGCGTTCGTCGTCGAGGACGTCGACGCCGAGTTCGCGCGCATCGCCGCCGCGGGGGCCGAGGTCGTCACCCCTCCCGAGACGGAGCCGTGGGGGGAGCGGTACTGCCAGTTCGCCGACGCCAACGGCATCGTCTGGCAGCTCGTCCAGTGGGTCTGAACACCCAGCCGCCCCAGCGGGCACCGGTGTTCTAGTCTCGGGCCATGGGTGCCGTGCGCCCGGCCCCGAGGATGCGGCCGGTCGAGCTCGTCGAGGAGGACGACCGTCCGTGGACGGCCGGCAGGCCCGCGCGCCCCGACGCGGCAGACACCGGCGACGCGGGTGGGGCCGACGCCTCACGTGCCGGTCGGTCCGAGCGTCCCTGGTGGCCCTGGGCTGCCGGAGTCCTCGTCGTCGTGGTGGGTGCCGCAGCGGTCGCCACCGGCGTCACGGAACGGGCAGCCCGCGCTCGTGCCGACGCCTTCGCCTCCCTCCCCGGCGTCGTGCGCCCGCTCGATCGCCCGCCCGTCGAGCGCTGGCGGACCGCCGCCGACGGTCCGACGCCGGTGCTGGGCGCTGCGGGCGCGCTGGTGACGCTCAGCGATGCCGAGGGTCGCTGGGTCGTGCGCTCGTCGGACCTCACGACGGGCGCGACGCGCTGGGAGGTCCCGGTGGTGGAGCAGTCGGGCTCCGGGTTCGAGTCCGTCGCCGTCGCGTGCGTCGCAGGTACGGACAGCTCGGCCGACCTCCTGTGTGCGTGGGTGGAGCCGGACGTCGTGTACGGGACGCCGGGCGGGTCGACGAACTACGTGCCGCCCACGCACGTGATCGCGCTCGCCGGCACGGACGGTGCGCAGCACGGCGCGTGGGACATCGAGGGGAGCGTGATCGGCCTCCTGCGCCATGAGGACGACGTCCTCGTGGCGACGGGCCGCAGCGACCGGCACGTGCTCGTCGAGCGACGCGACGGGACCGACGGCACGGTGCGCTGGGCCTGGACCTCCCCGGTCCCGCTCGTCGACAACGGCGGGGTCCGTGCCGTGCCCAAGCTCGTGGCGGACGGCGGTGTCGTCGGGCTGATGGCGAACTCGACCACGCTGCTCGACGTCCACACCGGGGCCGTCCTGGAGGCCGGTCCGGCCGGCCAGCGGATCCTCGTCGCCGGGCTGCCCGACGGCGGCTTCGCGACGTGGGAGCCCGTGTACGGCGGGACGCTGCGTGACGCCGACGGCACCGTCCGGGCCAGGGTCCCCGGCCTTCCTCGCCCGGTGGTGGGGGACGCGTCCGTCGACGCGCTCCTGATCGACGTGGGCAACCGGGCGGTCGCGGTGCGGGCCGACGACGGCACGGTCGTCTGGCGGCTGCCGACGTCCATGACGCCCGTGGCCGTGGCGGACGGCGTCGTCGTCATGGCCGGTGAGGCGTCGGTCGGTGCCGTGGACGGTGCGGACGGTCGGCTGCTCTGGGAGCAGGAGCTCGCCGAGGCGCAGTACATCCCCCCGCTGACCGACGGTCTGCACGTGCTGGTCCCGGAGCCCGACGGTGCCGACGGGTTCGAGCTCGTCGCCCGAGGGCTGCGCAACGGCGTCGAGGCGTGGCGGGTCGACCTGCCGTCCGACCTGCGCGGGCTCACCGCGGTCGGCGGGCGCATCCTCGCGCAGACGTCCAACAAGGTGATCGTCCTCGGCTGACGGCCCGCGAGGCGCGCGCGCAGGTTGCGGCGCTCCGCGCACGCGGGGGTATGGTCTTGCCGTGCGCGCACGCTCGCTGCTTCTTCGTCGCCGCGACGAGGCCCTCTAGGCCGGCTCCTCGTCGCGGTGTGTGTCGTGCCCGGCTGAGCCACCGCCGAGACCCGCGATGAAGGATCACCCGATGAGCAGCCAGAGCCCCGTCACCCCCGCGCCGATCGCAGACGCCCCGATCACCGACGCACCGGCCGCCGAGCGCAACCCGCAGCAGCCCTCGGGCATGCCGGCGCACCGGTACCGCCCGTTCCACGAGCAGATCCGTGTCGACCTGCCCGACCGCACGTGGCCCGACCGGCGGATCACCCGCGCACCGCGGTGGTGCGCGGTCGACCTGCGCGACGGCAACCAGGCCCTGATCGAGCCGATGAGCCCCGCCCGCAAGCTCGAGATGTTCGAGCTGCTGGTCGACATGGGCTACAAGGAGATCGAGGTCGGCTTCCCCTCGGCGTCGCAGACCGACTTCGACTTCGTCCGGATGCTCATCGAGGAGCGCCGCATCCCGGACGACGTCGTCATCCAGGTGCTGACGCAGGCGCGCGAGCACCTGATCGAGCGCACCTACGAGGCGATCGCGGGCGCGAAGCAGGCGATCGTGCACCTCTACAACTCCACGTCCGTCCTGCAGCGCGAGGTCGTCTTCCGGTCCGACGAGGACGGGATCGCCGACATCGCCGTGTCGGGGGCCCGGTTCTGCAAGAAGTACGAGGAGCTCGTCCCCGACACCGAGGTGCTCTACGAGTACAGCCCCGAGTCGTACACGGGCACCGAGCTCGAGTACGCGGTGCGGGTCTGCAACGCGGTCCTCGACGTGCTGGAGCCGACGCCCGAGCGGCCCGTCATCATCAACCTCCCCGCGACGGTCGAGATGGCGACGCCGAACGTCTACGCGGACTCGATCGAGTGGATGAGCCGTCACCTGCACCACCGCGAGTCGGTGGTCCTGTCGCTGCACCCTCACAACGACCGGGGGACCGCCGTCGCCGCAGCCGAGCTGGGCTACCTGGCCGGCGCCGACCGCATCGAGGGCTGCCTGTTCGGCAACGGCGAGCGGACCGGCAACGTCGACCTGGTCACGCTGGGCCTCAACCTGTTCAGCCAGGGCATCGACCCGCAGATCGACTTCTCCGACATCGACCGCGTCCGTCGGACCGTCGAGCGCTGCAACCAGATGCCGGTGCACGAGCGCCACCCCTACGGCGGGGACCTCGTGTTCACCGCGTTCTCCGGCTCGCACCAGGACGCGATCAAGAAGGGCCTGGACGCCCTCGAGGTCCGCGCCGCCGCCGCGGGCAAGGGCGTCGACGACGTCGAGTGGGCCGTGCCGTACCTGCCGATCGACCCCAAGGACGTCGGCCGCTCGTACGAGGCGATCATCCGCGTCAACTCGCAGTCCGGGAAGGGCGGCATCTCCTACCTGCTCAAGTCCGAGAAGGACCTGGACCTGCCGCGTCGCCTGCAGATCGAGTTCTCGCAGGTCGTGCAGCGGCACACGGACCAGCACGGCACCGAGGTCACGGCCGACGAGCTGTGGTCGATCTTCAGCGACGAGTACCTGCCCGCGACGCCGGGTGGCCCGCTCGCGCCGTGGGGCCGGTTCGCGCTGCGCGGCACGCGCGCCACGAGCACCGAGGGCGGGCAGGACACGCTCGAGGTGGACGTCGTGGACCGGGGCGTCGAGAAGACGCTGCGCGGCACGGGCAACGGGCCGGTCGCCGCGTTCGTCGCCGCGCTGCGGACGACGGGCGTCGACGTCGCGGTGCTCGACTACGCCGAGCACGCGCTGTCGGCCGGCGGGGACGCGACGGCTGCCGCCTACGTCGAGTGCGCCATCGGCGACGACATCCTGTGGGGCGTCGGCATCGACCCCTCGATCACGACGGCGTCGCTCAAGGCGATCGTCTCGGCGGTCAACCGCCACGAGCGCTGAGGGAGAGGCCGCGGTGCGCCACGTGCGCGCCGCGGCCCGACCTGTCGGTGCCGCGGGGGACAATGGCGCCGTGAGCCTCTACCGCGACGAGGCGATCGTGCTCCGCACCCACAAGCTGGGGGAGGCCGACCGCATCGTCACCCTCCTGACGCGCGAGCACGGCAAGGTGCGCGCGGTCGGCAAGGGCGTGCGCCGCACGACCTCACGCTTCGGGTCCCGGCTCGAGCCGTTCATGCACATCGACGTGCAGCTGAGCACGGGGCGCAACCTCGACGTCGTGACCCAGGTCGAGACGCTCGGGTCCTACGGTCGCCAGATCTGCGAGGACTACGCGCTGTACACCGTCGGGACGGTGATGCTCGAGACGGCCGAACGGCTCGTCGAGGCCGAGCGCGAGCCGTCGGTCCAGCAGTACCGGCTGCTGGTCGGCGCGGTGCGGGCGCTGGCGACGCGGGCGCACGCGCCCGGGCTCGTCCTCGACTCGTACCTGCTGCGCGCACTGGCCGTCGCCGGGTGGGCACCGAGCTTCACCGAGTGCGCGCGCTGCGGGGCGCCCGGCCCGCACCACGCGTTCGCCCCGTCGGTGGGCGGTGCGGTGTGCGGGGCGTGCCGGCCGCCGGGCGCGGCGGCGCCCGCGCCGGAGACGTTCGCGCTGCTCGCTGCCCTGCTGTCGGGGGACTGGGACGTCGCCGACGCGAGCGCCGAGCGGCACCGCGCGGAGGGCAACGGGCTCGTCGCGGTGTTCTGCCAGTTCCACCTGGAGCGGCGGCTGCGCTCGCTGCCGATGGTGGAGCGCGTCTGACGTCGGCGCGCTGCCCGCGCGGCCGTGCCGGGTGGCACCATGTGCAACGTGCCACGCGAGACCGTCCCGCCCTACCCGCACCCGTCCGGCGCCCGTCCGCCGCAGATCCCCCGGGAGCTCGTGCCGCGGCACGTCGCGGTCGTGATGGACGGCAACGGCCGCTGGGCCAACGCGCGGGGCCTGCCCCGCGTCGAGGGGCACCGCGCGGGCGAGGCGTCGCTGCTGGACGTCGTCGCCGGGGCGATCGAGATCGGGGTGCAGCACATCTCGGCGTACGCCTTCTCGACGGAGAACTGGTCGCGCTCGCCCGAGGAGGTCCGGTTCCTCATGGGCTTCAACCGCGACGTGCTGCGCCGGCGGCGCGACCTCATGGACTCGTGGGGCGTGCGCGTGCGCTGGGCCGGCCGGCGTCCCCGGCTGTGGCGCTCGGTGATCAACGAGCTCGAGACCGCGGAGCGCCAGACCGTCGAGAACACGACGTGCACCCTGACGATGTGCGTGAACTACGGCGGCCGCGCCGAGATCGCCGACGCCGCCCAGGCGATCGCGCGCGAGGTCGCGGCCGGCCGGCTCAAGCCCGAGCGCGTGAACGAGAAGACGATCCAGAAGTACCTCGACGAGCCGGACCTGCCCGACGTGGACCTCTTCCTGCGCTCGTCGGGGGAGCAGCGGATCTCCAACTTCATGCTGTGGCAGTCGGCCTACGCCGAGATGGTGTTCCTGGACGAGCCGTGGCCCGACGTGGACCGTCGGCACCTGTGGCGCGCGGTGGAGACCTACGCCCGTCGCGACCGGAGGTACGGCGGCGCCGTGGACGCACCCGGCACGTCCTGACGGTGTCGGTGGTCGCCCGTACGGTCGGCGTCATGGAGCTGACGATCGGCATGATCACGGTGGACACGCACGACCCGCAGGAGCTGGGGGGCTGGTGGGCGGCCCGGACGGGCGGGCGGCTGCAGGCGTACGGCGACGACTTCGCGATCGTCGTGCGCCCCGACGGTGCGCGACCGGCACTGGGCTTCCAGAAGGTCGCCGACCCGACGCCCGGCAAGAACCGGGTGCACCTCGACCTCGAGGCGCCCGACGCGCCCGCCGCCGTGGCGGAGCTGGTCGCCGCGGGAGCGACGCACGTCGCGGAGCACGGCGAACCGGACGGCTTCACGTGGACGGTGCTCGCCGACCCGCACGGCAACCAGTTCTGCGTGTCGACCGTCCACGCCGACTGACGGACCGGGGCCGCGAGCGGCGGGGCGCGCCGGTAGCGCGTCAGCGGTGCTCGGGTGCGGTCGCCGGCTCGCGGAGCGTGGTGCCGGATGCCGGCGTGGTGAGGCGTGGTTCGGTCCGCCGGCGCCGGCCGATCATCACGGCCCGCACCACCGCGAGGGCCACGACCGCCAGTGCGGCCACGCCCCACGGCGAGCCGGCGGCGAGCGACAGGGCGCCCCAGACCGCGCCGATCCCGACGGTGCCCCAGATGATCGCCCACATCACGGCCCCGGGGACCGACGCGAGCGTGAAGCGCAGGTAGGGCATGCGCAGCATCCCGGCGCCGGCGAACACGGCGGTCTGGATGCCGACGGTGACGTACGCGAGGGTGACGGCGATCCACCCCCAGCGGTGCACCAGGGCCACGCCGCGACGGGCCGAGGGCGTCGCGGCCAGACGACCCGTGCGGTCGACGACCCGCTGCCACCAGCCGGGGCGGTGCCGTCGCTCACCCTCGAGCCGGGCCCCGCGCTCGACGCCGCGGCCGGCCCAGTACGTGAGGTGCGACCGCGCCATCACGATGCCGAAGAGGCACACCAGCGCGACGGCGACGGGCATCCCGTCGAGGCCGTACTGGGCCAGCAGCTCCGGCGACGTCATCGTTCGATCGTACGTCGGCCCTCGGAGGGCCTCACCGGCCGGTGGTCCCGGGTCCTGGTGACGGCTCGGGCGCGCAGGCCGGGTCGGAGGCCGCGACGAGCACGTCGTCCAGCACGTCGGGGTGCGGGTCGCGGCCCGCGGCACGGCGCCGGGCCACGATCGGGTGCGCGACGGCGGCGGTCGCGTACAGGCCGATCGCGAGGACCACGATGGTCGCCCCCGGCGGCACGTCGTTCCAGTAGGTGATCACCAGGCCCACGACGCTGACCCCGACCCCGATCGCGCTCGCCAGCAGCATGGTGCGACCGAACGACCGCGAGACGATCTGGGCGACCGCGACCGGCACGATCATCAGGGCGCTGACCAGCAGCAGCCCGACGACGCGCATCGAGATCGTGACGGTGAGCGCGGCGAGCACGGCCACGACCATCGACAGCGCCCGCACGGGCAGCCCGCTGGCACGCGCGAACTCCTCGTCGTGGCTCACCGCGAAGAGCGCCCAGCGCAACCCCACACCCACCACGAGCACGAGCACGGCCAGCGCCGCGGTCCACCAGAGGTCACCGGTCGAGACGGTCGAGATCGACCCGAACAGGTAGCTCATGAGGTTCGCGTTGGTGCCGCCGGCGAGCTTGATGAGGAGCACGCCGCCGGCGATCCCCCCGTAGAACATGATCGCGAGCGCCAGGTCGCCGCTGGTGCGGCCGCGTTCGCGGACCAGCTCGATGACGACGGATCCGACGACCGCCGCGACGACCGCGCCGGGGACCGCGAGGGAGTCCGCGGGCGACACCGCGGCCCAGCTGCCCACCAGCCAGCCGAGGGCCACACCGGTCAGGGCGACGTGCCCGACCCCGTCACCCATGAGCGCCATGCGGCGCTGCACGAGGAAGGTGCCGACGACGGGGGCCGCCGCACCGACGAGGACGGCCGCGACGAGCGCGCGCTGCATCAGCGGCGACGACAGCAGTGCGAGCACCTGCTCCCACCCGTTCACGGCGTCACCTCCAGCGTCAGGTCGGGGCCGTCGGTGGGCGGCTCGGGGTCGGCGTGCGGGTGCGTGTGGTCGTGGTCGACGTCCCCGTGCTCCCCGCGCGCCGGTGGTGGCGGCCCGTCGTGCACCACCCGGCCGTGCCGGAGCACGACCGAGCGGTCGATGAGCGGTGCGAAGGGGCCGATCTCGTGCAGGACCACGACGACGGTGGTGCCCGCGTCGCGCAGCCGGGACAGCGCGTCGACGAACGTGCCCTGGGTGGGCAGGTCGATCCCGGAGGTGGGCTCGTCGAGCACCAGCAGCGCGGGCTCGCGCACCAGGGCGCGGGCGATGAGCACCCGCTGCTGCTGGCCGCCGGACAGCTCCTGCACCCGGCGGTCCTGGAGGTCCGCGACCCCCAGCGCGTCGAGCGCGGCCAGCGCCCGGGCACGCCGGTCGCGCGGCGGTCGCAGACGGCGGCCGTGGAGCATCCCCGACACGACGACCTCGAGTGCCGTCGTCGGGACGCCACCGGCCGCTGCCATGCGCTGCGGGACGTACCCGACACGCTGCCAGGGCACGTCCGGCCCGAGCGGGGCGCCGAGAAGCCGGATGCTGCCGGCCACGTGGGGGACGACGCCCAGCAGCGCGCGCACGAGGGTCGACTTGCCGGACCCGTTGGCGCCCAGCAGCGCGAGCACCTGCCGGGTGGGCACCGTCAGGTCCACGCCGCGGACGATGGGCTGGCCGCCGAGCGTCACCTGGACGCCGTCGGCCTCGATCGCGTTCACGAGCAGGACAATGCCACGCGCAGGGCCTCGAGGTTGGCCTCGGCGATCGAGAAGTAGTCCTGCGAGTCGTCGGTCACGCCCTCGATCGGGTCCAGCACGGCCGTCTCGACGCCGAGGTCCCCGGCGAGCGTCTGCGCGACCTTGGGCGATGCGAGCGTCTCGAAGAAGATCGTCGTGACGCCCTCGTCCCGGACCACGTCGCCGATCTCCCGCAGCCGTGCCGGGGACGGCTCGGACTCCGGGTCGATGCCCGAGATGCCGACCTGCTCGAGGTCGTAGCGGTCGGCGAGGTAGCCGAAGGCCTCGTGCGAGGTGACCACCACCCGGCGCTCGCAGGTGGCCAGGCCGCGGGCGTACTCCTCGTCCAGGTCCGTCAGGCGGTCGACGAGGGCGTCCGCGTTGGCCTGGTACGTCGCCGCGCCGTCGGGGTCGATCTCGGACAGCGTGTCGGCGACCGATCCGGCGACGGCCGCCAGGCGGGTCGGGTCGAGCCAGAAGTGCGGGTCGACGCCCTCGTGGTCGTGCTCGTCGTCCGGGTGCTCGTCATCAGCGTCCTCGTCCTCGTGCGCTGCCGTGCTCTCGAGGTCCGCCCGGGCGGCTGCGTCGACGACGTGCTCGGGTGCGGTCTGCACGACGGCGTCGTCGACCGAGGGCTGGAAGCCGGACTGGTACACCACGAGGTCCGCCGCGCCGAGCTCGGCGACCTGGGCGGGGGAGAGCTCCACGTCGTGCGGCTCCGCGCCCGGAGGGGTGAGCGAACCGACCTCGACCCGGTCGCCGCCGACCTCGGCGGTGACCATCTGCAGCGGGTAGAACGAGGCGAGCGCGCGGATGGTGCCGTCGTCACCGGGGCTGGCCGTGCAGGCCGAGGACGCCAGCACGGGCAGGGCGACGACGGCGGCGAGCAGGCGGGACCGACGGAGAGACCTGGACATGAGACCGATTCTCATTCACGGCGAGAACGGTTGTCAACACAGCCGCCCGGTCGCCGCGTGGCGGTCCGGGGTGCCCGTCCCCGATATCCTGGGCCGTTGTGCCCCGCGGCACCCAGCTGCGGGTTCCTCGACCCAGGAGATTCCCACCGTGGCTGCCGCACCTTCCCGTCTCGACGCCGTCGTCTCCCTCGCCAAGCGCCGGGGGTTCGTCTTCCCGAGCGGCGAGATCTACGGAGGCACCCGCTCCGCGTGGGACTACGGCCCGCTCGGCGTCGAGCTCAAGGAGAACATCAAGCGCCAGTGGTGGCGCTCGATGGTCACGAGCCGTGACGACGTCGTCGGCCTCGACTCGTCCGTGATCCTGCCCCGGCAGGTGTGGGTCGCCTCCGGCCACGTCGGGGTCTTCACCGACCCGCTGACCGAGTGCCTCTCGTGCCACAAGCGGTTCCGTGAGGACCACCTGCTCGAGGACTTCGAGGCCAAGAAGGGCCGGGCGCCCGAGACCGGCCTCGCCGAGATCGCGTGCCCCAACTGCGGCACCCGCGGCCAGTGGACCGAGCCGCGCGACTTCAACATGATGCTCAAGACGTACCTCGGCCCCGTCGAGGACGAGTCCGGGCTGCACTACCTGCGTCCCGAGACCGCGCAGGGCATCTTCGTGAACTTCAAGAACGTCTACACCGCGGCGCGCATGAAGCCCCCGTTCGGCATCGGGCAGATCGGCAAGTCGTTCCGCAACGAGATCACGCCCGGCAACTTCATCTTCCGCACGCGTGAGTTCGAGCAGATGGAGATGGAGTTCTTCGTCGAGCCGGGCACCGACGAGACGTGGCACCAGTACTGGATCGACGCACGCACCGACTGGTACGTCGACCTCGGGATCGCCCGCGAGAACCTGCGCCACTACGAGCACCCGGCCGAGAAGCTCTCGCACTACTCCAAGCGCACGGTCGACATCGAGTACAAGTTCGGCTTCAGCGGCAGCGAGTGGGGCGAGCTCGAGGGCGTCGCCAACCGCACCGACTTCGACCTCGGCACGCACTCCGAGCACTCGGGGCAGGACCTGTCGTTCTTCGACCAGGCCAAGAACGAGCGCTACGTGCCGTACGTCATCGAGCCGGCGGCGGGCCTGACGCGCTCGCTCATGGCGTTCCTCGTCGAGTCGTACACCGAGGACGAGGCCCCCAACACCAAGGGCGGCGTGGACACGCGCACCGTGCTCAAGCTCGACCCGCGGCTGGCGCCGATCAAGGCCGCCGTCCTGCCGCTGTCGCGCAACGAGCAGCTCAGCCCCAAGGCACGCGACCTCGCCGCGGAGCTCCGCAAGAGCTGGAACGTCGAGTTCGACGACGCCGGCGCGATCGGGCGCCGTTACCGCCGCCAGGACGAGATCGGCACGCCGTTCTGCATCACCGTCGACTTCGACACGCTCGACGACCAGGCCGTGACGATCCGCCACCGCGACGACATGTCGCAGCAGCGCGTCGCGCTCGACCAGGTCACCGGCTACCTCGCGCAGCGTCTCGTCGGCGCCTGACGCAGTGCCCACCGGGCCGCGCGTCGCGTCGCGCGACCACGACCTGCCGGGGTCGTTCGACCCGCAGGTCGTGGCCGCGATCGACGCGCGCCTGGTGGGCGTCGCCCGCGAGCACGGCGTGCACGTGCCGTGGGCCGTCGAGTCCGGCAGTCGCGCCTGGGGGTTCCCGTCGCCGGACAGCGACTACGACTGCCGGTTCGTGTACGTCCGCCCCGTGACGGACTACCTGGACCCGTGGCCGCCGCGCGACGTCGTCGAGACGCCTCTGGACGCGGTGCTCGACGTCAACGGCTGGGACGTGCTCAAGGTCGTCAGGCTCGCGGTCGCCGGCAACGCGACACCCGGCGAGTGGCTGCGCTCACCCCTGGTGTACGCGGGTGACCGGTGCTTCCGGGACGAGCTCCTCGAGCTCGTCGACGCCGCCGCCGACCGTCAGGCGGTCCGCAGGCACTACCTGCACGTGGGCCGCGACCAGTGGCAGCGCAGCGGGGCCGCGCGCGGGGCGGAGGTTGCCCTCAAGCGGGTGTTCTACGGACTGCGACCTGCCGCCGCGCTGCACTGGCTCACGATGCACGACGGCACCACGCCGCCCATGAACCTCACGCAGCTGCTCGACGAGGCGCCGCCCCCTGCAGCTGTCCGGGACGACGTCGAGGCGCTCGTCGCCGCCAAGGCCGTCACCCGCGAGCTCGGCACGGGAGTGGTGCCTCCGGCGCTGCGCGCGTGGGTCGAGGCGCAGCTCTCCGACGCGGCGGACGCCGACGTCGGCCCCGACGGCACGACGGTGGCGCAGCGCCGCGCGGATGCCGCCACCCGGTTCCGCGGCCTCGTGGCCCGCTGGGCGCCCGGCGGCTGAGGGCGCCCGCACGCCGGCGCCGCCGCGGTGCTGGATGCGCGAGGGGGGACAATGAACGGGTGCTCCCGACCGACACCCTCCCCGAGGCGTCCGCGCAGGACGTCCGTCGCGTGCTGCCGCCGTTGCGCATCGGCCCGATCACCGTCGACACCCCCGTCGTGCTCGCGCCGATGGCCGGCGTCACCAACGCCGCCTTCCGTCGGCTGTGCCGCGAGTCCGGTGCCGGCCTGTACGTCGCCGAGATGCTCACGTCCCGCGCGCTCGTCGAGCGCAACCCCGAGTCGTTCCGCATCATCGCCTTCGAGCCGGACGAGGTCCCCCGGTCGGTCCAGCTGTACGGCGTCGACCCCACGACCGTCGGGGCAGCGGTACGTCTCCTCGTCGAGGAGGACCGCGCCGACCACATCGACCTGAACTTCGGCTGCCCGGTGCCCAAGGTCACGCGCAAGGGCGGGGGAGCGGTGCTGCCCTGGAAGCGGGACCTGTTCGCGGCCATCGTGCGTGCGGCCGTCGCCGCTGCGGCGCCGCACGGCGTCCCGGTGACGGTCAAGATGCGCAAGGGCATCGACGAGGACCACCTGACCTACGTGGAGGCCGGGCTCACGGCGCAGGACGCCGGGGTCGCCGCGGTCGCCCTGCACGGGCGCACCGCCGCGGACTACTACTCCGGCACGGCCGACTGGGACGCGATCGCCGCGCTCAAGCAGGCGGTCACCGACGTCCCCGTGCTGGGCAACGGCGACATCTGGTCCGCCGAGGACGCGCTGGCGATGGTCGCGCACACCGGGTGCGACGGCGTCGTGGTCGGGCGCGGCTGCCAGGGGCGGCCGTGGCTCTTCGCCGACCTGGCGGCGGCGTTCGCGGGGTCCGACGCGCGCATCCGGCCCGGCCTGCGGGAGGTCGCGAGCGTCGTGCGGCGTCACGCCGAGCTGATGGTCGACCACTTCGGCGACGAGGGCAAGGCGCTGCGGGAGATGCGCAAGCACATGGCGTGGTACCTCAAGGGGTACGTCGTCGGTGGTGAGCTGCGCGCGCGGCTGGGCCTGGTGTCGTCGCTCGCCGAGCTGGACGACCTGCTGGGCGAGCTGGACCTGGACCAGCCGTACCCCGGCGAGGCGTCCGAGGGGCCGCGCGGACGGGCGGGCGCGCCCAAGCGCCCGATCCTGCCCTACGGGTGGTTGGACTCGCGCGAGCTCTCGGAGGACTTCCGCCGTGACCTGCACGAGGCCGAGCTCTCCGTCTCGGGCGGCTGACCGGCTCTCGACGAGCGAGCACGCCCGCGGGGCAGCAGACTGCACCGCGTGCGAACCATGGGTGTGGAGGAGGAGTACCTGCTGGTCGACGCCGAGGGCGTCCCGACAGGTGTGGCCGACGCGGCAGTGCGCGCGTACGAGCGTGGCGGCGGTGAGCCGGCCGACGAGGGGGAGCCCGGCGGCGGGCTCGAGAAGGAGCTCCAGGAGCAGCAGATCGAGACCGGCACGCACCCGTGCGTCGACCTCTCGGAGCTCGCCGCCGAGCTGCGTGACGGACGCCGCCGCGCCGCCGGTGCCGCGCAGCAGGCCGGGGGTCGGCTCGTCGCCGTCGCCACGTCGCCCGTGCCCGGCCCGACCACCCTGTCGCACGGTGCGCGCTACGAGGCGATGGCGCAGACGTACGCCCTGACCGTTCGTGAGCAGCTCACGAGCGGGTGCCACGTGCACGTGTCCGTGGCGGACGACGACGAGGCCGTGGCGGTGCTCGACCGCATCGGCCCGTGGCTGCCCGTGCTGCTCGCGCTCAGCGTCAACTCCCCGTACTGGCGCGGTGAGGACACCGGGTACGCCTCGATCCGCTCGCAGCTGTGGAACCGGTGGCCGACGGCGGGCCCGACCGCGCCGTTCGGATCGGCCCAGGCGTACCGGGACACGGTCGCGGGCCTGGTCGCGACGGGTGCCGCGCTCGACCCGGCGATGATCTACTTCGACGCCCGCCTGTCGCCGCGGTACCCGACGGTCGAGATCCGCGTCGCCGACGTCTGCCTGCGTGCCGACGACGCGGTGCTGGTCGCCGCGCTCGCGCGGGCGCTCGTCGAGACCGCCTCCCGGCAGGCCGCCGACGGGTTCGCGCCGACCCACACCCGGGTCGAGCCGTTGCGGGCGGCGACGTGGCGGGCGGCCCGCACGGGCCTCGCCGGGGACCTGCTGGTCCCGCCGTCGCTGACGCCCGTGCCCGCCCGGGACGCGGTGGCGCAGCTGCTGGACCACCTGCGGCCGGCGCTGCAGGACAGCGGTGACCTCACGACCGTCCAGGAGCTCCTCGCGGGTCTCTGGCAGCGCGGCACGGGCGCCGACGAGCAGCGCGCGTGGGCGCTCGAGGGCGGCCTGCCCGGGGTCGTCGAGCACGCGGTCGAGGCCACGCTCGCCTGACACGTCGAGGGCCCGGCCGCACAGGTGCGACCCGCACAGGTGCGACCGGGCCCTCGACGTGGGTCGCGGTCCGTCAGGAGGCGCGCAGCCAGACGGTGGTCCCGGGCGCCAGTGCGGCGCCGACGTCCGGGGTGGACGCGAGCAGCACCTCGGCGTCCGCCGGCAGCGGCACGTCGACGTCGCCGAGGTTCGCGACGACGACCACGTCACCGTTCCGGTAGGCGAGCACGTGCTCGCCCGCGGGCTCCGGCAGCCACTGCAGGCCGCCGGAGCCGAGCCGCTCGGCACGACGCAGGCGCAGGGTGGCGCGGTACAGCTCGTAGGTCGAGCCCTCCCGGCCGCGCTGGCGGTCCAGGGCCAGGTCCGCCCACCCGGCGGGCTGCGGCAACCACGTCGCCCCCGTCGGGGAGAAGCCCAGGCCGGGTGCGTCACCGGACCAGGGCAGGGGCACGCGGCACCCGTCGCGCCCTCGCTCGCCGCCGCCCGTACGGAAGAACGCGGGGTCCTCGCGGATGTCGTCGTCGAGCGCCGTGTGCTCGGGCAGGCCGAGCTCCTCGCCCTGGTAGAGGTAGGCCGAGCCCGGCAGGCCGAGCATCAGCAGCGTGGCGGCACGCGCCCGCCGCAGGCCGAGGGCGGCGTCGGGCTGCTCGTCGCCGTGGCCGATGCCGTTGGGCCGGTGCGTGGGGTCCTCCAGGCCCAGGCGCGACGCGTGGCGCACGACGTCGTGGTTGGACAGCACCCAGGTGGTGGGAGCGCCGACGGCGTCGTTCGCCGCGTAGGACGCCGTGATGACGCGCCGCAGCGCGGGACCGTCCCAGCCGGCCGCCAGGAACGCGAAGTTGAACGACTGGTGCGCCTCGTCGGCCCGGACGTAGCGCGCGAGCCGGCTCAGCGGCTCCACCCAGGCCTCGGTGACCATCGCGCGGTCGCCGTCGTAGGAGTCGAGGATCCGGCGCCACGCACGGTAGATGTCGTGGACGCCCTCCTGGTCGAACATCGGCCCGTGGTTCCCCGAGCCGTCGACGGCGTCGACGTCGTCCCCGTCGTCGGTGCCGTCGATCATCGCGACGTGCCCGTCCCAGTCGGGCAGACCGGGCGCCTTGACCATGCCGTGCGCGACGTCGACCCGGAAGCCGTCCACGCCGCGGTCGAGCCAGAAGCGCAGCACGTCCTCGAACTCGGCCCGCACCTGCGGGTTCTCCCAGTCGAGGTCGGGCTGCTTGCTGTCGAACAGGTGCAGGTACCACTGGCCGGGCGTGCCGTCGGGAGCGGTCGTGCGGGTCCACGCGGGGCCGCCGAAGATGGACTGCCAGTTGTTCGGCGGCAGCTCGCCGTGCTCGCCGCGTCCGTCGCGGAAGTGGTACCGGGCGCGCTCGGGGGACCCGGGAGCGGCCGCGAGAGCGGCCTGGAACCACACGTGCTCGTCGGACGTGTGGTTGGGGACCAGATCGACGACGACGCGCAGCCCGAGCTCGTGGGCGCGGGCGATGAGCGCGTCGGCGTCGGCGAGCGTGCCGAAGAGCGGGTCGACGTCGCGGTAGTCGGCGACGTCGTAGCCCGCGTCGGCCTGCGGCGAGCGGTAGAACGGCGACAGCCAGACCGCGTCGACGCCGAGCTCGACGAGGTGGTCGAGGTGCGCGGTGACGCCCGGCAGGTCGCCGATGCCGTCGCCGGACGCGTCGGCGAACGACCGCGGGTAGACCTGGTAGATGACGGCGGTGCGCCACCAGCTCGTGCCGGTGTCGGGTCGGTGCGCGATCTGCGCCGAGGGGGCGGCCTCGAGGGTCACGGGGGTGCCTTCCTGGTGGGGGTCGAAGGGGCGCGCGGCCGCATGGGGGCGCGCCGTCGCGCGCCGCGGGGCTGGGGTCCGCGGCCGGCTGACGGGGTGCTCAGCGGGTGGGTGCCGCGTCCCGCTGGGTGTCGACGGGCGATGCGACCGGCGCCGGCGCGCTGCCGGTCGAGCCCCGGACGACGAGCTCGGGGTGGAACAGGAGCTCGGCGCGCGGCGCGGGCGTGCCGGACATCTCGGCGACGAGCGCCGAGACCGCCGCGTGACCCATCGCGGAGACCGGCTGGCGCACGGTCGTGAGCGGCGGGTCGGTGAAGGCGATCAGGGGGGAGTCGTCGAACCCGACGACCGACACGTCCTCGGGGACGCGCAGCCCGAGGGAGCGCGCGGCGCGCACGGCGCCGAGCGCCATGAGGTCGGACCCGCAGACCACGGCGGTGTGACCGGAGCGGAACAGCTCGGTCGCGGCCGCGTGGCCGCCCTCCACGGTGAACAGCGTCGACACGACGTGCGGGCCGGCGTCCATGACGCCCAGGTGCTTCCCGATGAGCGCCGCGAAAGCATCGCGCTTACGCTGCGAAGGGACGAACCGTGTGGGTCCGACAGCGAGTCCGATGGCACGGTGGCCGAGGGAGTGCAGGTGGCGAACAGCCTGATCCATCGCGGCCGTGTCGTCAGTCGACACGGCGGGAGCGTCCACGCCCTCGGCGTACCCGTTGACCAGGACGAGCGGGACGCCCCGCCCGCGCAGCCGGTGGTAGCGGTCCTTGCTCGCGGAGGTGTCCGCGTGCAGACCGGAGACGAAGACGATCCCGTCGACCCCGTGGTCCAGGAGGAGCTCGACGTACTGGTCCTCGGTGGTCCCGCCCGGCGACTGCGTGCACAGCAGCGGGGTGTACCCGCGGTCGCTCAACATCGTCTCGATGACCTGCGCGAACGCGGGGAAGACGGGATTGGTGAGCTCGGGCACGACGAGCCCGACGAGCCCGGCGGAGCGCATGCGCAGCTTCTCCGGGCGCTCGTAGCCGAGCATGTCCAGCGCGGTGAGCACGGCCTGACGCGCCTGCGCGGACACCCCGGGCTTGCCGTTCAGCACGCGCGACACCGTCGCGGTGCTCACGCCGGCCTGCTCGGCGAGGTCGGTCAGTCGTGTCCGCACAGTCCGCAGCGTAGTCGGGGTCACCAGCCCTCCTTCTCCGCCGCACGAGAGCATGCAGGCGCTTGCCTTGGAACGCTTGGCTGAAAGTTACCGTAACGAGTTGCAACGGGGGGTGCAACGCGCATAGCGTCGCGTCAACAGCCGGCATCGGCGTCAGTCGGGCTCGGCAGGTCGAACGACAACAGGAGAAGACGATGCGACGAGGCATCCCGGCCGTTGCGGTGACGCTCGGCCTTGCGCTGACGCTCACGGCGTGCGGCGGTTCAAGTGACGACAACTCTGGTGACGCGGCATCGGCCACGCCGGGCTCGGGCGACAGCCTCGTGGTGTGGGTGGACGAGACACGTCAGGCAGCCGTCGAGGTGGCGGCCGAGGCGTTCGAGAACGAGAACGACGTGGACGTCGAGCTCGTGCTCAAGAACTTCGAGGACATCCGCACGGACTTCCTGGCCCAGGTCCCGACCGGTGAGGGGCCCGACCTGACGGTCGGCGCGCACGACTGGCTCGGCGAGCTCACGAGCAACGGCGTCGTCGCGCCCATCGAGCTCGGCGACAAGGCCGGTGACTTCATCGAGGTCGCGGTCGAGGCGTTCACGGAGGACGGGCAGGTGTACGGCCTGCCGTACGCCATCGAGAACATCGCCCTCATCCGCAACACGGCGCTCGCGGCCGAGGCTCCGTCGACGTGGGACGCGGCCGTCGCCGCCGGCCAGGCCGCCGGCACGCCCTACCAGGTGCTCATCCAGACCGGTGCCGAGGGCGACCCCTACACCTACTACCCGCTGCAGACGTCGTTCGGCGCCCCGGTCTTCGTCCAGAACGAGGACGGCACCTACACCTCCGAGCTCGCCATGGGCGGCGCCCCCGGCCAGGCCTTCGCGACGTGGCTGCAGGCGCAGGGCGCGGCCGGCGTGCTGTCGACCGACATCACGTACGACATCGCGGTCGAGGCGTTCAAGAACGGCGAGTCGCCGTTCATCATCGGCGGGCCGTGGATGGTCGAGCAGTTCGAGGCTCTCGACCTGTCGATCGACCCGATCCCGTCCGCGGGTGGCGAGCCGGCGCAGCCGTTCGTCGGCGTGCAGGGGTTCTACGTCTCGGCGCAGAGCGACAACGCCCTGCTCGCGAACGACTTCCTCGTGAACTACATCGCCACCGACGAGGCACAGCTCGCGCTCTACGAGGCCGGGAACCGGCCGCCGGCGCTGGCCTCGGCAGCCGAGGAGGCCTCGGCCGACCCCGTCACCGCCGGCTTCCTGGCCGTCGGCGAGGAGGCGGTGCCGATGCCGTCCATCCCCGAGATGGGCTCCGTCTGGGCCTTCTGGGGCGTCACCGAGGCGAACATCATCTCGGGCGCGGCCGAGCCCGTCGCGGCCTGGGACAAGATGATCGCCGACATCCAGGGTGCGATCGGGTCCTGACCCGCTCCGGTCGCACCGCGGGTACGCCCGCGGTGCGACCGCCCGCCCCCGGCCGTCACGGCAGCCGGGTGGTGACCTTCCCGGCGCCGAAGCGCCGACCGACCGCACGGAAGGCGCGCGATGCCCAGCCAGCCCACCCTCACCGGTGACGCCACCGACCCCATCGGGACCACGGGCGGCACGTCCGGGCCTCGAGGCCGGTCGTCACGCGACCGCGACCGGCCCGCGCGCGGTCCGGTCCGTCCGGGCACGTTCGTCAAGATCGCGCTCATGGCGGTGGTCAACGCCCTGGGCGTCTTCGGGGTGCTCGCCGCGTGGCGCGAGGGCCACATGGGCATCCTCGCGGCGATGGTCGCGCTGGTCGTCGTCGCGGACTGGGTGTACTTCTCGCGGCGCACGCTGCCGCTGAAGTACATCCTGCCGGGGCTCGCGTTCCTGCTCGTCTTCCAGGTCTACGTCGTCGCGTACACCGGCTGGGTGGCGTTCACCAACTACGGCGACGGTCACAACTCCACCAAGGAGCAGGCCGTCGAGGCGCTGCTCCTGCAGAACGAGCGCCGTGTCGAGGGCTCCGCGACCTACCCGCTGACCGTCGTCGAGCGCGGCGGTGCGCTCGGGTTCGCGATCGTCGAGGACGGCGAGGCGATGGTCGGGACGGCGGACGACCCGCTGAGCGAGGTGCCCGACGCGACCATCGACGACGACCGCGTCACCGAGGTCCCAGGCGCCACCGTCCTGAGTCGTCAGGACATCCTGCGCCGGCAGTCGGAGGTCACGAGCCTGCGGGTGCCGGTGTCAGACGACCCGAACGACGGGTCGGTGCGCACGCAGGACGCCCGCACCGGGTTCCTCGCGGCCCCGTCGCTCGAGTGGGACCCCGAGGCCGACACCATGACGGACGTCGCGACCGGCACCGTCTACAAGGCGACCTCCGACGGCTCGTTCCGCTCCGACGACGGCCAGCGTCTCAACGTCGGCTGGCGCGTCATGGTCGGCTTCGACAACTTCCGCACCGCGTTCGGGGACGAGCGCTACGCACAGCCCTTCGTCAAGATCCTCGTGTGGACCTTCGCGTTCGCGATCCTGTCGGTCGTCACGACGTTCCTGCTCGGCCTGTTCCTCGCCATCACGTTCAACGACACGCGGGTGCGGGGTCGCAAGATCTACCGCACGCTGCTGATCTTCCCGTACGCGATCCCCGGCTTCCTGGCGGCGCTGCTGTGGTCGGGCATGCTCAACCGCTCGTACGGGTTCATCAACCAGGTGCTGCTCGGTGGGGCCGCCGTGCCCTGGCTGACGGACCCGTGGCTGGCCAAGCTGTCGGTGCTCGGGGTCAACCTGTGGCTGGGCTTCCCGTACATGTTCCTCATCTGCACCGGCGCGCTGCAGTCGCTTCCCGGCGACGTGCTCGAGGCGGCGAAGGTCGACGGTGCCAGCGCGTGGCGCACCTGGCGCTCGGTGACGCTGCCGCTCCTGCTGGTCGCGACGTCGCCGCTGCTGATCTCGTCGTTCGCCTTCAACTTCAACAACTTCACGCTCATCTACATGCTCACGGGTGGCGGTCCGCGCTTCGCGGACGCGTCGGTGCCGCTCGGCCACACCGACATCCTCATCTCGATGGTGTACTCCGTGTCCGGCCTGGACGGCACCGCGGCCAAGAACTACGGCCTCGCCAGCGCGCTGTCGATCGTCATCTTCATCATCGTCGCGACGATCTCGGCGATCACCTTCAAGCGGACCAAGCAGTTCGAGGAGATCAGCTGACATGGTCACCACCGACGTCACCGCCTCGCCCAGCACCGCACCGCAGTCCGACGTGCACCGCATGCCCCGGCGCCGGTGGTTCGCCGAGCTCGGCTGGCGCCACCTCGTCGGCGTCGTGGCCATCGTCTACGCGCTGTTCCCGATCGTCTACGTGATCTCGGCGTCGCTGTCCGAGGGCGGCACGCTGACCGGCTCCAACGACCTGTTCTCCGAGGTGAGCACCTCGAACTACGAGGCGCTCGGCGGCACGCTGTTCTGGACGTGGCTGGGCAACTCGCTGCAGATCGCGATCGCTACCGGTGTCGGGACGGTCCTCATGGGGGCCGCCGCGGCGTACGCCTTCTCCCGGTTCCGGTTCACGGGCCGTCGCGTGGGGCTGACCTCGCTGCTCATCATCCAGATGTTCCCGCAGATGCTCGCGTTCGTGGCGGTCTTCCTGCTGCTGATCACGCTCGGCAACGTCGTGCCGGCTCTGGGCCTGAACAGCAAGCTCGCGCTCATCGCCGTGTACCTCGGCGGCGCGCTGGGTGTGAACACGTTCCTCATGTACGGGTTCTTCAACACCATCCCGCGCGAGATCGACGAGGCCGCCAAGATCGACGGCGCCACGCACGCCCAGACGTACTGGACGATCATCCTGCGGCTCGTGACGCCGATCCTGGCGGTCGTCGCGCTGCTGTCGTTCATCAGCACCTTCGGGGAGTTCATCATCGCCCGGCTCGTGCTGCAGTCCGAGCGCAACTGGACCGTGGCCGTCGGGCTGTACGGCTGGGTGTCGGCGCTGCTCGAGGCGAACTGGGGGCTCTTCGCCGCCGGCGCCGTGATCTCCGCCCTGCCGGTGCTGGTGCTCTTCCTGTTCCTGCAGAAGTACATCGTCGGCGGGCTCACGGCGGGCGCCGTCAAGGGGTGAGCAGGGGACGGCCGCCCGGCTCTACCCTGGGCACGTGACCGCTCTCGACCACATCGCGCCCGACGTCGACGGGTACGCCGACGCCGACCGTGAACGCTGGGTCGCCGAGGGGGAGAAGTCCCGCGAGCGCACGCCGTTCGAGCGGGACCGCGCGCGCATCGTGCACTCCTCGGCGCTGCGCCGCCTGGGCGCGAAGACGCAGGTGCTCGGGCCGTCCTCGGACGACTTCGTGCGGACCCGGCTGACCCACACGCTCGAGGTCGCGCAGGTGGGGCGCGAGCTCGGCAAGGCGCTCGGCTGCGACCCCGACGTCGTCGACACGGCCTGCCTCGCGCACGACCTGGGTCATCCGCCCTTCGGCCACAACGGGGAACGCGCTCTGGCCGAGCTCGCACGCGGGATCGGCGGGTTCGAGGGCAACGCGCAGACGCTGCGTCTCCTGACGCGCCTCGACCCGAAGGTCGTCGCCCCGGACGGACGCTCGGTGGGCCTGAACCTCACGCGCGCGAGCCTGGACGCGTCCGTGAAGTACCCGTGGCGGTACGGGCAGGGCCCCATCAGCCCCGCCAGCGGGCGGCCCACCCACAAGTTCGGCGTCTACGAGGACGACCTGCCGGTGTTCACGTGGCTCCGCGCGGACGCGCCGGACGGCCGCAAGTGCCTCGAGGCGCAGGTCATGGACCTCGCCGACGACATCTCGTACTCGGTGCACGACGTGGAGGACGCCGTCGTGGGTGGCCGCCTCGACCTGGGCGTGCTCACCCGGCCCGACGAGCGCGCCCGTGTCGTCGAGGCCGTCGACACCTGGTACGGCGCACAGGTCACCGCGGACGAGCTGTCCGCCGCCATGGACCGGCTCGTGGACGCGCGCCTGTGGGAGCGCGGGTTCGACGGGTCACGTCGGGCGCTCGCGGTGCTCAAGGACGCGACGAGCCAGCTCATCGGCCGGTTCGCGAAGGCCGCGCAGCAGGCGACGCGCGCCCGGTACGGCGACGGGCCGCTGACCCGGTACGGCGCCGAGCTCGTCGTCCCGCACGAGACGCTCGCGGAGATCCTCGTGCTCAAGGGGCTGGCGGTCGCGTACGTGATGGCACCGCGCGAGCTCGAGCCGCTCTACCAGCGTCAGCGCCAGGTCCTCACCGACCTCGTCGAGCTGATGGCCGACCGTGGTGCGGACGTCCTGGAGCCCCCGTTCGCGGTGGACTGGCACGCGGCCGACGACGACGCCCAGCGGCTGCGCGTCGTCGTCGACCAGGTCGCCTCGCTCACCGACGTGTCGGCGGTGGACCTCCACGAGCGGCTCGTCCGGCCGTCCCACCGCTGACCTCCGGCTGCAGGCGCGGCCTCAGTCGCCCGCGTCCAGCGGCCAGACGGGCCGCACCTCGATCCGGCCCGCGCGGGCCATGGGGTGAGCGGCGGCGATCGCGACCGCCTCGTCGAGGTCGGCCGCCTCGATGACGTCGTACCCGGCGATCTGCTCGCGGGTCTCCGCGAACGGCCCGTCGGTCAGCACGACGGCGTCACCACGACGCCGGACCGTCGTCGCGGCCTCGACCGGGCGCAGGCGGTCGCCGTGCTTCCACGCGCCGCGCGCGTCCACGTCGGCGCCCCACTGCTCGGTCGTCAGGTCCCCGGGAGCGGCGTCCTCGCCGTCGGGGTCGGTGCAGATGAAGAGCATGTACTCCACGTCGTCCTCCTCGTGCCTCGCGGGGGGGTCGTCCACCCGTCACCCCCATGACGCGCGGCAGGAGTGACATTCGACATCATTGCGGGCGGCCCACCTGCGGCGGGGCCCCGACGCGCCCCGGGACCGGCGCGCGGACGCCTAGACTCTGGGCCGTGGCCGGACGGATTCTGCGGGAGGACGTGGAGGCCGTCCGCGAGCGTGTCCGCATCGAGGAGGTCGTCGGTGCGCACGTCGCGTTGCGGCCGGCCGGCGTCGGCTCCCTCAAGGGCCTGTGCCCCTTCCACGACGAGCGCTCGCCGTCCTTCCACGTGCGCCCGCAGGTGGGGCGCTACCACTGCTTCGGGTGCGGCGAGGGCGGCGACGTCATCGCGTTCGTGCAGAAGGTCGACGGGCTGGGGTTCACCGACGCGGTCGAGTACCTCGCGTCCCGGGCAGGCATGCAGCTGCGGTACGAGGAGGGCGGGGGTCCCTCCCGGCCCGGTGAGGAGCCCGGTCGGCGTCGCCGCCTGCTGGACGCCCACCGCATCAGCGAGGAGTTCTTCCGCGAGCAGCTCGTGACCCCGCAGGCCGCGGTGGCCCGGGCGTTCCTCGCGGAGCGCGGCTTCGACAGGTCGGCGGCCGACGACTTCGGTGTCGGCTTCGCCCCGCAGGGCTGGGACGGCCTGCTGCGGCACCTGCGAGGGCGCGGCTTCACCGAGGCCGAGCTGACGGCCTCGGGGCTCGTCAGCCAGGGCCAGCGGGGGATCTACGACCGGTTCCGCGGGCGGCTGGTGTGGCCGATCCGTGAGGTGACGGGGGAGACCGTCGGGTTCGGCGCACGCAAGCTCCTCGACGACGACAACGGCCCCAAGTACCTCAACACCCCCGAGACGCCGCTGTACCGCAAGTCGCACGTGCTCTACGGCATCGACCTGGCCAAGCGGGAGATCGCCCGCGAGAAGCAGGTGGTCGTCGTCGAGGGCTACACCGACGTCATGGCGATGCACCTGTCGGGCGTGCGGACGGCGGTCGCCACCTGCGGGACGGCCTTCGGCCCGGAGCACGCGCGCATCGTGCGGCGGCTCGTGGGGGACTCCGGCGGGGCGGGCGGCGTGCAGCTCGCGGGCGGCTCGTCCGTGGGCGGCGCGATCGTGTTCACGTTCGACGGCGACGCTGCCGGTCAGAAGGCCGCGCTGCGCGCGTACGGGGAGGACCAGGCGTTCAACGCGCAGACGTTCGTGGCGGTCGAGCCCTCCGGCATGGACCCGTGCGAGCTGCGCCAGGAGCGCGGACCCGACGCCGTGCGAGCCCTGGTGGCGTCACGGCAGCCGCTGTTCGAGTTCGTCATCCGCTCGACGCTCGCGGCGCACGACCTGACGACGGCCGAGGGACGCGTCGGCGCGCTGCGTGCCACGGCACCCGTGGTCGCCGGGATCCGCGACTCGGCGCTGCGACCCGAGTACGAGCGGCTGCTGGCGGGCTGGCTCGGCATGGACGACGTCTCCGGGGTGCGCCGCACCGTCGCGGACGCCGCCCGGCGCGGCACGCGTCCGCCGTCCCGCCCCGGTGACCGGGACGACGTGCGGCGCCCGGGCGCGGCCTCGCCCGACAGCTCCGGACCCGTGCCCGTGGTCCGCATGGCGGCGCCCGACCGTCGGGACCCCGTGGCGCAGGTGGAGCGCACGGCGCTCGAGGTGGTGCTGCAGCACCCGACGCTCGTCCCGCCGGAGTTCGACGCGCTCGCGCCGGACGCCTGCACGGCGCCCGCGTACCGCGCCGCCCACGAGGCCGTGCGTGCCGCCGGAGGTGTCGTATCGGCCGTCGAGATCGTGGCCCGTGGCGGGGAGTCCGCCTGGGTGGGCGCGGTGATCGACGCGGCGGCCGAGCCGGTGCGGGCGCTGCTCACCGAGCTGTCGGTCGCACCGCTGCCCGAGGACCGCCCGGACTCGCTGCCGGGGTACGTGCGCGGCGTCGTCATGCGCCTGGTCGACGTGGGCCTCACGCGCCAGGTCGCGGACGTCCGCGGACGGCTGCAGCGGCTCGGCGCGGACGCGGACGCGGACGAGCAGCGCGCGCTGCTCGGTGAGCTCCTGGAGCTCGAGGCGCAGCGCCGCACCCTCCGGCCGGCGTGACGCCGTCCCGACGGCCCGCGGACGCCCTCAGCGCAGCGCGACGAGCCCGGTGCCGTCGTCCGTGACCCTCGTGTCGGTCACGGCAGTGACGGTCATGGACCGCAGGCGCAGGTTCCCGCCGTAGTACGACAGGAACGCGGTGTCCGTCGCGTCCCGCCCCGTGGCGATGCGCAGCAGCGACGCGCGCGGCGCGAGCCCTGTCGCGTCGACGACGTGCCACGCGCCCCCGACGTACGCCTCGGCGACCGCGTGGAAGTCCATCGGCTTGAGCCCGGGCGCGTACGCGGACGCGAGGCGGGCCGGCACGTCGCACGCCCGCAGCAGCGCCACGACGAGGTGCGCGAAGTCCCGGCACACGCCGCGCCGCTTCAGGAGCGTGTCCGTGGCGCTGTCCGTCGGCAGGCTGGATCCGGGCAGGTAGGTGACGTGCCTGCTCACCCACGTCACCACGGCGTCGAGGAGCTCGGCGTCGGCAAGGCCACGGAACTGGTCCCGCGCGAAGGCGAGGAGCCGGTCGGAGTCGGCGTACCGGCTGGGGCGGCGGTACTCGACGAGGTCGACGTCCTCGACCGGGGGAGCCGCTGCCTGACCGGTGACCGTCGCCTGGTAGTCCACGACGACGCGTCCGGCAGGCGCGAGGATCCGGTGCATGCGCCCGCCGTGCGGCGTCTTGATCTCCAGCACGTCGAGCGGGTCGTCGTCGGTGCGCGCGAGCATCAGCTCGGTGCGCTCGAACGGCCCCTCCGCGACGGCCACGGAGAGCAGCAGCTCGAGCGGCGCGTGGACGTCGAGCGAGAGGTGGGCAGCCACGGAGCGCAGCACGGACGACGCATCCTTCCCCGGCCAGGACGGGCCGGACGACGGGTGGTGACAGGGGGACGGCAGGACGAGGAGCGGATGCGCGCGGTGCGGGGTCGACGGCTCGTCCGAGGGCCGGTCGACGATGTCGGTGGGCACCCGGACGGGGGCACGGCGAGGCGGGGGAGAAGCGGTGAGATGGTCCCGGGGCGAGCGGGATCGAGGCAAGTGTGAGGCTCGTGAGGGAGTTCGTCCAGCCCTCGCGCCGACCCCGACGACACCGCAGGTCAGAGGCCTGTCAGGGGTGTGCTCAGGAGTGCTCGGGCACCGCGTGGCACGTCCCTCGGTCGAGGCCGCCGCGGGGCGCCCCGCCGCGGTCGCGTGGTGGCGTCCCGCCGCGCGTGCCACCCTGGACGCGCCGCGGCGTGGGCCGCGCGGTGGAGGGAGGCAGACACGTGCCGCGACGTCTCTCGAGCGCCCAGGTCGCCGCGTCGAGCACCTGGACCGACCCCGACGGCGTGCGTCGCCCCGCAGGTGACGTGCACGCGTGGGTCCAGGGCAAGAACCAGACGGTCTGCGGCCTGGCGCTGAGCAGGTCGTCGCTCGCGCGCTTCCCGCACGTGCAGTGGGACGAGGCGCTGCCCGAGTCCGGACCGCACGCCGACGCCGTGCAGCACGTGTGCAGCCGCTGCCGTGCCGCGCTGCGGCCACGCGAGACCGGGGTCGACCGGCGCGCGTTCCGCCGCCCGTGACCGCCGCTGCCGACGGGTCGCCGGTGCGCGTCCTCGCCGTCGCCGACACCCACGTGCCGGTGCGCGCACGTGACCTGCCCCCGGTCCTGTGGGAAGCGATCGCCGACGCCGACCTCGTCGTGCACGCGGGGGACTGGGTCGCGACCGAGCTGCTCGACCGGTTCGAGCGACGCGCGACCCGGCTGCTCGCGTGCCACGGCAACAACGACCCGCCCGCGCTCGCGGCCCGCGTGCCCGAGGTGGCGCGGGCGGTCGTGGCCGGCGTGCGTGTCGGCGTGGTGCACGAGACCGGCGCCGCGGCGGGTCGCGAGCGGCGGTGCGACGAGCGGTTCGGCGACCTGGACCTGCTGGTCTTCGGGCACAGCCACATCCCGTGGGACTCGGTGACGCCCGCGGGGCTGCGCCTGCTGAACCCCGGCTCGCCGACCGACCGCCGCCGGCAGCCCGCCTGCACGTACCTGACGTTCACGCTGCGGGCCGGGACCGTGGCGGACGTCGAGCTGCACAGGCTGCCGCCACGTGCCGCCGGTCACGCCCCGGGCCCCGCCAGCACGAAGGCCCCCGACCCGCGGTGACGCGGGGCGGAGGCCTCGTTCTGTGGCTCCCCCGACTGGACTCGAACCAGTAACCCTTCGATTAACAGTCGAATGCTCTGCCAATTGAGCTACGGGGGATCGTGCGGGGAAAACCCTAGCAGGCTCGCGGGGGTGCCGGACCCCACAGGGTCGTGCACCGCGCCCCGCAGGCCGGTCTCAGGGCGCCAGCCCGGCTTCGGCGCGCACGTGTGCCTCGGCGTCGGCCACGCGCCGCGCGACGGCCGGGTCGGTGAGGTCGACCGTGCCGTCGCCGATGACCTGGGTGAACAGGTCGCCGTCCTCGTCGCGTCGCAGCGCGACACGGACCGCGGTGCGTCCGCCGGGGAGCGTCACGTGCTCGACGTGGACGACGGACTGCTGCACGCGCTCACGGAACGACTGCACCAGGTCCCACGCGTCGTCGTCGGTCTCGAGGACCAGCCCGGTGCGCGCACCGCTGACCCAGTGCACCGTCAGCGTGCGGGTCTGGGCGTCGAGCGAGCCGCGGTCCACGTCGGCCCACGGCGTGCGCACCGCGCCGTCGTCCCCGACGAGGTGGAGTGCGCGGCGGGTCGTGACGACCCACCGGCCGTCGTCGAGGGGAGCGGAGGCGAGGATCGCGTCGGCCCGCAGGTCGAGCGCACGTCGCAGGGGGTCGGGCAGCCGGCGCCGCCGGGAGAACAGGGCCACGTCACCACCGTAGCCGTGCCGGGACGGCGGCCGTGCCGCGAGCGCTCACCGCCCCGTGCGGGTCGCGGCGGAGGTAGTTCCACGCGAGGACCGCGCACGTGGCGCCGTTGAGGAAACCCACGAGGACGTCGGTCAGGGAGTGCATGCCCCGGTACGTGCGTGCGACGCCCACGGCCACGGGCACCAGGACGCACAGCACCGTCACCGTCCAGCGCGCCACCGGGTTCGTGATGCGCTGCGCCATGAAGGCCAGCGAGAGGTAGAAGGCCGTCGCGGCGCCCGTGTGGCCGCTGGGGAAGCTGGACGTGGGTGGTGCGTGGTCGAGCTGCTCGACCTCGGGACGCTCACGGCCCACGACCAGCGCGGAGGTCAGGAAGATCGCCGCCTGCACCGCGACGGCGAGCCCGGGCACGATCGCGTACCACCACTGCCGCGTGCGCCACCACACGAGGGCGATGGCCAGCACGCACGCCCCGATGAGGAACTCGGTCTGCCCGATCGCGGACAGCACCGTCGTCACCGCGTCGAGGGCGGGTGTGCGCTGCGCGACGAACCAGGTGTTGACGGCGGCCTCGCTCGGCAGGTTGCCCAGCGGCCCGGTGATGAGCAGCCCGATGCCCACGACGACGCACCACAGCGCGACGGCGGGCAGCAGCACGCGCCGCGTCAGGTCGCGGCGGACCTGTCGGCCGGACGGTGCGCGGGTGTCTGTCTCGTAGCGGTGCCAGAAGTCGTGCACGCGTCCTCCGCGGGTCAGGGGGTGGGTCGACCCGCGCCGGGCGGGTCGGGGTGGTCGGGGTCGTCGGGGGCGGAGCGTCGCCAGCCGACGTACGAGGCGCCGGCCACGGCCAGGCCGAGCAGGGTGCCGGCGACCACGTCGGACGGATGGTGGACCCCCAGCAGGACGCGGTTCGCCGCCGTCAGGACCACGAGGGCGGCCGCCGTCACCGGCACCACCACCCGGCCCGTGCGTCCGAGCAGGGGCCACACCAGCACGGTGAGCGCGACGGCCACGATGGTGGTGTTGGCGGCGTGCCCCGACGGGAAGCTCGAGCCCGGGGCGTGCGCGACCGCGTCGTCGACCACGGGACGCGCACGCTGCACGAGCCCCTTGGCGGCACCCTGGAGCACCCAGCCCGCCGCGACGGTGCCCGCGCACCACAGCACGCGGTCCCGTAGTCCGTGCCGCCGCCACGCCCAGAAGCACACCGCGGGCACGACGAGCAGGTTCACCCAGCGGGCGGCGAACACCGCCTGCCACACGACGAGCGCCCGCCGCAGCCCGTCCGAGCCGCGGGTCACGTCGGTCGCGGCGTGCACGACGGACTCGTCGAACCGCACGACGGCGCCCGACTCACCGCGCACCACCACGGCGAGCGCGACGACCGGCACCGTGACGGCCGCTCCGAGGACCGCAGCACGCAGCAGGGCCCGTCGACGTGCGGGTTCGGCGAGCATGGCGTGACAGTAGGGGTCGGCCGTGCGGCTCGCACGCCGGACCAGCCGCGATGCCCGCCCGGGCGGTCGGCGCGCCCCGACGCGGTGGGCCAGGTGGGGCTTGAACCCACGACCGACGGATTATGAGTCCGCTGCTCTGACCGACTGAGCTACTGGCCCCTGATCTGGTGCAGGTTACCGGCACGTCGGACGCACCCGTCACGTCTCCGGATGCCGAACGGGCCGACCGCTGCCACGATCGCTGCGGGCACCGACGGTCGTCGGGCAGTGGGGGGAGCCCGCGTCGAGGAGGTGTCATGGCCACGGTCGCGACGAGGTCCCCGCAGGGTGCATGGGAGCTGGGCGCACGGGCGGGTTACGCCGCCAGCGGTCTGCTGCACGTGCTGATCGGCGTCCTCGCGGCGCAGCTCGCGCTCGGGTCGTCCGGCGGGAGTGCGGACGAGTCGGGGGCGTTCTCGACGATCGCCGCGTCACCCTTCGGAGCGGTGGTGCTCTGGTTCAGCGTCGTGGCGTTCGTCGCGCTCGCGGCCTGGCAGGCGGCCGCCGCACTCAGCGGTGCTGCCGGCGAGACCGCGGACCGGGTCAAGTCCGGTGCGAAGGCCGTGGTGTACCTGGCGCTCGCGGCGACGGCCTACTCGGTCCTGCAGGGGGCGTCGAGCGGTGGCCAGACCGAGAGCGCCACGGCCCGGCTCATGCAGTCCACGGGGGGTCGGCTGCTCGTGGCTGCGGTGGGCGTCGGGGTCGTCGTCGTCGGCGTCTACCACGTGCACAAGGGGCTGACGAAGAAGTTCCTGCAGGATCTGCACCGGTTGCCGACCGGGACCGCGGGCCGGGTCGCGCGGAACGCCGGCGTCGTGGGGTACGCCGCCAAGGGCGCGGCCCTGGTGATCGTCGGGGTGCTGTTCGTGGTCGCCGCCGCGACGGCGAACCCGCAGGAGGCGAGCGGTCTGGACGGCGCGCTGCAGACGCTGCGGGACGCCCCGGCCGGCCCCGTGCTGCTCCTGCTGGTGGCCCTCGGGCTGGTGGCATTCGGGGCCTACTGCGGGGTTAGGTCCCGGTTCGGCAGGCTGTGACTTTTCACCCGCTCCGGACAGATCTGGCATCGCGGAGGTTCTTGCACACTTGTCCAGGTTGGTGCATAGTCGAGGATGTCAGCGACAAACGGCAAACCCGCCGCAAGGTGGGGACGCAAAGCCACGGGGCCTTCAGGGTCAGCCGAGCTACCGAACGACGAAGGAGTATCAGCCATGGCTGTTCACACCCCCCTCAACGAGTCGCCCCTCACGCAGGGTGCGCTGCTCACGCCGGGTGAGGTCGCAGTCCTCTTCCGTGTCGACCCGAAGACCGTGACGCGTTGGGCGCAGGCGGGCAAGCTCTCCGCGGTCCGCACCCTGGGCGGCCACCGCCGGTTCCACGAGGCCGAGGTCCGTCAGCTCCTCACCGGCGTCCCGCAGCAGCGCGCGGCGGAGTGATCTTCGCGCCGTCAACGACGACGCATCCACGACGCCGACGCCGGTGGTGACCTGTTCACCACCGGCGTCGTGCTGCGTCCACGAGCCGTGTCCCGGTACCGTCGCGCACCGCGGGCGGCCGACGGGCGCGGCTCGTCTGCGGTGTGGGACGTGAAAGGATCAGGACATGGCCCTGCGTGAGATCCGCATCGTCGGCGACCCCGTCCTGCGCACCCCCTGCGACCCCATCACCACGATCGACGACCGTGTCCGGTCACTGGTCGAGGACCTCCTCGAGACCGTGGACATGGACGGCCGCGCCGGCCTCGCCGCGAACCAGATCGGCGTGAACCTCCGCGCGTTCTCCTGGAACATCGACGACGAGATCGGCTACGTGCTGAACCCGGTCGTCGTCGAGCTGTCGGAGGACGAGTACCAGGACGGCGACGAGGGGTGCCTCTCCGTGCCCGGGCTCTGGTTCCCGACCCACCGCGCGTGGTACGCGCGGGTGGTCGGCACCGACCTGGACGGGCGCGAGGTCGTGGTCGAGGGCACCGAGCTCATGGCGCGGTGCCTGCAGCACGAGGTCGACCACCTCGACGGGATGCTCTACCTCGACAGGCTGGAGCGCTCGGTGCGCAAGAAGGCCATGCGGGCGATCCGCGAGCAGCTCTAGCCCCGCGCCGCGCGTCCGCTGGACCTGCGGGGATGGATGGGGCATCCTGAGCCCTGCACGCCGCGTGCGCTGCATCTGTGCTGGTGACGTTCCCTGTCCGGGGCGAGGTCGTTGGGGAAGGCGACCCTCGAGCCCTTCCGGGAGGACGACATGGCCGGTGCTATCACCCGCGGTGTACTTTTCGTGCACTCTGCGCCGCGCGCGCTCTGCCCCCACGTCGAGTGGGCGGCAGGCAACGCGCTGGGCGCGCGCGTCAGCCTGGACTGGACCCCCCAGCCCGCCGGGCCGACGTTCTACCGGGCCGAGCTCTCCTGGCAGGCCGCCCCCGGGACCGGCGCGCGGCTCGCGTCCGCCCTGCGCGGCTGGGCGCACCTGCGGTACGAGGTGACCGAGGAGCCCAGCGCCGGCGTCGACGGGTCGCGGTGGAGCCACACACCCGAGCTGGGCATCTTCCACGCCGCGACCGACGTGCACGGCAACGTCGTCATCCCGGAGGACCGCATCCGTGCGGCTCTCGAGCACGCGGCGGACCCGGACCGTCTGCGCAGCGAGCTCGACCTGGCGCTCGGCCAGGCGTGGGACGACGAGCTGGAGCCGTTCCGGTACGCGGGTGCGGGGGCCCCCGTGCGCTGGTTGCACCGCGTCGGCTGACGTCCTCGTCGTCGGGGCGGCCGGTCCACCGTTCGGGTGGACGGGCCGCCCCGACGGCGTTGTGAAACCTTTCGCACGTCGGACGCGGATACGGCGTGCGACGGGTGCTCCGCTAACGTCCCACCCACGCACCGCGGGCCTGCCGGGTGCGCCGACATCCATCCGGGGGGAGACGGACCGCGAGCGCGGCACGTCTGTCACACGCGGAGGACGCCGATGCCAGCACGACGTCGGCTGCTGCCCGGGGCCGTGCGGGCCACCGCCGGGCTGGGCGCAGGTCTCGCACTGACCGGGTGTGTCGTCTCGACGCCGGCCGACGCCGGCACCGTCACGCAGCACGACGGCGACGACACCCGCGCACTGCCGACCGCGGACGGCACGTACAGCGGGAGCGGCAGCTACGAGACGCCCGGCGGTCCGCAGCAGATCGACGTGACCGTCGTCCTGGCGGACGGCGTCGTCACGGGCGTGCGGGTCGACCCGGCCGCGACGAACACGACGTCCCTGCGGTTCCAGGAGCGGTTCGCGTCCGCGGTGGTGGACTCCGTGGTGGGTCGTCCGCTGGACGAGGTCGCCGTCGACCGGCTCGCCGGATCGTCCTCGACAGGTGCCGGCTTCATGGCGGCGATCGGCCAGGTGGAGCGCGATGCCGCCGACACGTGAGAGGCCCGGTGCGTCGGAGGGGTGCGCGCCGGACCCGACGGTGGAGCCCTGATGGGCCGGTTCGACGGCCTGGCGGGCGGGGTCGGCGCGTACCGGACCGCGACGCTCGCGCTGCTGACGGTGCACGCGGCCGCAGGCGGGCTCGGGCACCTCGGCATGCTCGACGTGGACCCCGTGGCGCTCGCCGCGACCGTGGGCGCGGCATCGGCCGGCACGCTCCTGACGAGCCTGGTCGGTGGGCTCGTCAGTGGTGTGCGGGCGCACGTCGAGTCGTCGCTGATCACGGGCCTGCTCCTGGCGCTGCTGCTCTGGCCCGCGCTCACGGTGGAGTCCCTGGTGGGCGCCGGGCTCGTCGGCGCCGCCGCCGGGCTCTCCAAGGTCCTCGTCCGGTGGCGCGGCCGCCACCTGCTCAACCCCGCCGCGGCCGGCGCGCTGGTCGCGGGGCTCGTCGTGGCGCCCGTGCTCGGCACCGCTGCCCCCGTGTGGTGGGTCGCGACGCCGTTGCTCGCGCCGGTCGTGCTCCTGGCCGGCCTGGCCGTGCTGCGCCGGACGGGCACGGGCACGGTGGCCGCCGCGTACGGGCTGACGTACCTCGCGGTCACCGTGCCACGGCTCGTGCTGTCCGGGCAGGGGGCGCTCGACGCGCTCGCGTCGGTGATCGGCTCCCACCCCGTGCTCGTGGTCGCCGCGTTCATGGTCGTCGAACCGCTCACGCAGGCCCCACGGCGCCGCCCGCGGCTCGCGGTCGCCGTGCTCGTGGGTGTGCTGGCCGGTGTGCCGTTCGCCGCGGGGCCGCTCTCCACGTCCCCTGAGCTCGCGATCGTCGCGGGCAACCTGCTCACGGCCCTCGTCGCGGCGCCGCGGGCGCTGCGTCTCGTCGTCGTGGGCCACGGCTCGCCCGGTCCCGGCTCCCACGAGGTGCTGCTGCGCCCCGCCCGTGCGCTGCGCTGGCAACCGGGGCAGTGGGCGGAGATCGACGTGGTGCGGATGCGCCCCGACGGACGGGGACGGCGTCGCGTGTTCTCCCTGGTCCCGGCAGGACGGGACGCGGTCGCCGTCGCGTTCAGCGTGCGGGACCGCCCCTCGGCGTTCAAACGGGCGCTCATGGCGGCGCCTGTCGGCTCCACGGTGCGCGCGACCACCGTCGGGGGTGACTTCCTGCTGCCGGACGACCCGACGCGTCCCGTGCTCATGATCGCCGGCGGGATCGGTGTCACCCCGTTCATCTCGCAGATCGAGCACGCGGGCCCCCGGGACATGGTCCTCGTCCTCGTGTGCCCCACCGGGATGCCTCCGCCGTACCTGCGGCGCCTGGCACGCACGCGGGCGCGCGTCGTGATCGTCTCGCCGGACCCGGTGCCCGCGCTGCCGCCCCGCTGGACGTGGCACCGTGGCACCCGGCTGACCCTGTCGGCCCTGGCGTCGGCGATGCCGGACCTGCCGCGGCGGGCGGCGTACGTCTCCGGGTCGCCGGACCTCGTCCGGCGGGCGCGCGCGGTGCTGCGCGAGGCAGGGGTGCGTCATGTGCGCACCGACACCTTCACGGGGTACGGCCGTCGCCCGGCGCACCGGTCGTCGGGTGGGGCGGCGACCGCCGCACCGGACGCGCAGGCTCCGGCCGCACGCGCACGGCGGCGGGTGCCGGGCAGCAGGCGGGACCGCGTCGCCGCCCCCGTCGAGCAGGGCGGGGTCCCGGCCGGTGCCACGCGCTGAGGCCGGGTTCGAGGCGATCGGGACCCTCTGGAGCATCGACACCCCGGCGCCGCTGGCGGACTCGACCCTCGACCGGGTCCGCGCGGTCGTCGACGCGTACGACCGCGTGTGGTCGCGGTTCCGGGCGGACTCCGTCGTGTCGCGGATGGCTCGGGAGGGCGGCACGCATGACCTTCCCACCCACGC
>Ga0233363_1000144_pt1 | contig 35570 bp, 27 predicted proteins | sample ElkDunMinimDraft_18_FD_191534 | JGI IMG/M metagenome (GOLD analysis project Ga0233363, IMG submission 191534) | Fecal eukaryotic communites from dung pellets of Tule Elk in California, USA - Elk Dung C16 | ecosystem: Host-associated > Mammals > Digestive system > Large intestine > Fecal | place... | reverse complement strand
CTGCGCCGCTTCGCCGCCGCCGGCCACGTCACCCCCGCCGGCACCCTCGGCGCCGCCGACCAGGACATCGAGATGCGGGTACACCGGCTGCTCACCCGGCGGCGGTCGTCGCCGGTGCTGGGCCCGGCCGCGCTGACCGTGGCCGCCTGCCTGGTGGCGATGCCGGTCTCGCTCTTCCTCGCCTGAGCCGGCACTCGTCTCCCGGCCGGCAGCGCGAGGAGCACATCGACGCCGAAGCCCCGCACCGGCCTGGCGGAGTCACCGCCGCAGGCCGGACTACGCTTTTATCTCATGAGCTGGTGGCTGTCGCGGGCACACATCAACGGCCGGGCACCGGTGGTCCGGTGAACCGTCGCCCCTTCGATCCACGTCTGCTCCGCCACGTCCCCGCCGTCCGAGGGCCGCTCGCGCTGCTCGTCGGACTCGGTGTGGTCACCGCGCTGCTCATCCTCGCCCAGGCGACCGCCCTGGCGACGCTGCTCGCCGCCGCCAACACCCACCGGTTCGACAGTGCGGCGCTGGCCGGCTTCGTGGTCGCCGTCGGCGCGCGCGCCGTGGTCAGCTGGGCCCAGGGCGTCGTGGCCGCCCGGATCGCCGCCACCGTCAAGGCGACCCTGCGTACCGACCTGCTGACCGCTGTCAGCAGGCGCGGCCCCGGCTGGCTCGCCGGGCAGCGGGCCGGGCAGATCGCCACCCTCGGGGGCCGCGGACTCGACGCCCTCGACGCGTACTTCACCGGCTACCTGCCGCAGCTCATCCTCAGCGTCACGGTGCCCGCGGCGGTCCTCGCCCGGGTGCTCTTCGCCGACTGGAGCTCGGCGCTGATCATCGCGCTGACCCTGCCGCTGATGCCGATCTTCGGCGCGCTCGTCGGGTGGCAGGCCCAGACCGCCACCGAACGGCAGTGGCGCCGCCTCTCCCGCCTCGGCGGGCACTTCCTGGACATGGTCGCGGGCCTGCCGACACTGCGCGCCTTCGGCCGCGACAAGGGCCAGGTCACCGTCGTACAGCGGATGGCCGACGGACACCGCTCGGCGACCATGAAGACGCTGCGCATCGCCTTCCTCTCCGCGCTGGTGCTGGAGCTGGTCGCCACCCTCTCGGTGGCGCTGGTCGCCGTCCCGATCGGGGTCCGGCTGCTCAGCGGCGGCCTGCTGCTGCAGACCGCCCTGCTGGTGCTCTTCCTCACCCCGGAGGCGTACCTTCCCCTGCGCGCCGCCGGCAGCCAGTTCCACGCCAGCATGGAGGGGCTGACCGCGATGGACGAGGCGCTGACCATCCGCGGTGACGAGCCGGTACGCCGCGAGCAGGCCCCCACCGCGGCCACCCCGCCGCCCGCCGGGCCGGGCGTGATCCGCTTCGAGTCCGTCACCGTCGCCTACGAACGCACCACCGCGCTGCGCGACGTCAACCTCACCCTGCACCCCGGCGAGCGCATCGCGATCATCGGACCGAGCGGCGCCGGCAAGACCACCCTGCTCGGGCTCCTGCTGGGCTTCGTCACCCCGACCAGCGGCCGGATCACCGTCGACGGCGTCGACCTGGCCGAGCTCGACATCGACGGGTGGCGGCGGCAGCTCGGCTGGGTGCCGCAGCGGGCCCACCTCTTCGCCGGCAGCGTCGCCGACAACATCACCCTCGGCCGCCCCGACGCCCCGCCCGCCCAGATCGACGCCGCGATCCGCGCCGCCGCGCTCGACGAGGTGATCGCCGGCCTCCCCGACGGCCTCGCCACCCAGCTCGGCGAGCGGGGCTACGGCCTCTCCAGCGGGCAGCGCCAGCGTGTCGCGCTCGCCCGGGCCTTCCTGCGCGACGCCCGCATCGTGCTGCTCGACGAACCCACCGCCCGCCTCGACGCCGCCAGCGAGGCCGCCGTGCTCGACGCCACCCGCAAGCTCGTCGCCGGACGTACGGCGCTGCTGGTCGCCCACCGGCCCGCCCTGCTCGACGAGGCCGACCGGATCCTGCGCATCGAGGACGGCCGGGTCACCGAACTGACGGCCGCTGACAGCGAGGTGACGGCATGAGCGACGACCGGCGCACCCGGCACCACGGCCCCGGCCGGCTGGCCCCGGAGCGGCAGGTGCTGCGCCTGGCCCGGCCGTACCTGAAGCGGCTCACCGGCGCGGCGCTGCTCGCCGCCGCCACCGACTTCGCGGCGCTGGCCCTGATGGCCACCTCCACCTGGCTGCTGATCAGCGCGGCCGGCCGGCCCCCGCTGGACGCCCTCACCGTCGCCATCGTCTCGGTCCGCGGCCTGGCGATCAGCCGGGGCGTGCTGCGCTACACCGAGCGGCTCGCCGGGCACGACGCCGTGCTGCGCTACATCACCGACGTACGGACCCGGATCTTCGCGGGTCTGGTCGGCCGGCGCGCCGACGTCTCGCACCGCTCCGGCGACGCGCTGAGCCGACTCGTCTCCGACGTCGAGGACGTACAGAACCTGCTGTTGCGGGTTGTCGTGCCGGCCGCCGGCGCGGCGCTTGTCAGCATCACCGCCGTCGGCTGCGCGCTGCTGGTCTCCCCCGCCGCCGCGCTGGTGCTCGCCGCCGGGCTGCTCCTCGCCGGGGTGGTCCTGCCGCTGATCGCCATGCGTCTCACCCGGCACACCGCCGACCGGGTGGCACCGCTGCGGGCCGCGCTCACCGTCGACTCCATCGACCTGACCCACGGCGCCGCCGACCTGGCCGCGTTCGGCGCCACCGACGCCGCGCTGCGTGCCGCGGACGGCCGCGCCCAGGCCCTGGCCCGGATCGAACGCCGCCTCGCCGCAGCCGGCTTCGCCGTCGACGGCGCCGGGGTGCTGCTCGCCGGCGGCACCGCCGCCGCCGTGGTCGTGGTCGCCCTCAACTCCGGCGTCTCCGGCGTCTGGATCGGTGTGCTCGGCGTCGCGACGCTCTCCGCGGTGGAAATCGCCCTGGTCCTCGTCGGCGCGGCCCGGCACTGGGTCCAGGTCCGCGGCGGCGTCGCGCGCGTCGCCGAGCTTGTCGCCGACGTCCCCGCACCGGAGCCCGGCGGCCCGCTCCCCGGCGGGCGCTCCGCCCCGGCACCGGCCCTGGGGCGCTGCACGATCGAGGACGTCACGGTCCGCTACCGCGCCGGCGCCGCCCCCGCTCTCGACCGGGTGAGCGTGGATCTCACCGCCGGGCGGCGGGTCGCGGTGGTCGGACCCAGCGGGGCCGGCAAGAGCACCCTGCTGGCGGTGCTGACCGGCGCCGTGCACCCGGACTCCGGCCGGGTCAGCATCGACGGCGTCGACCTTGATCACCTCCCCTCGCAGGAGCGCTCCCGTCTCGTCACCGGGCTGCTGGCCGAGGCCCATGTCTTCCACGCCACCGTCCGGGAGAACCTGCTGCTCGGCCGGGCCGGCGCCGGCGACGACGAACTCGCCGCCGCGACCGCTGCCGCCGGCCTGCTCGACTGGGTCCGGGACCAGCCCGACGGCTGGTCGACCGTCGTCGGGGAAGAGGGCGCACAGCTCTCCGGCGGCCAGCGGCAGCGCCTCGCCCTGGCCCGGGCGCTGCTCGCCGCGCCACCGGTGCTGCTCCTCGACGAACCGACCGAAGGACTCGACCCCGCCGCGGCCGATGCGGTGCTCGCCTCGGCGCTGGCGGCGACGCCGGCGGAGCACACGGTGCTGCTCGTCACCCACCGGCTGCGCGGCCTGGACGAGTTCGACGAAATCGTGGTGCTCGATGCCGGCCGGGTCCTGCAGCGCGGCCGGCACGCGGAGCTCGCGCAGGCACCCGGTTGGTACCGGGAGCAGTGGCTGCTCCAGGAGGCGGCCGAGCGCGGCTACCTGGCGCTGGGCCGCTAGGCGGAAGGCCTGCGCCGACGCCCTGCCGCGCCGCCGGTACGGGGTGCGGGCACCGGCCGTCGCGAGTCGCCCACTAGGGTATGTGCGCAGAGTCACTCGCCGATCGAGACCCTCCGGCGGGTGCGCAACCTTGAACGCACACGGAGGTCAACGTGGCCCGCCAGTCGTCTTCCCGACCCGACGAGCCCGGCAACGAGCCCGAGGAGACCAGCGGCTCGGACGACCCCGGGCAGGACGTCGACCGTTCGCTCTGGGAAGAGCTGCGGATCGACCCCGTCGAGATCGCCCTGCCCGCCGGCGCCGGCTACACGCTGCGCGCGTACCGGTCGACGGCCGAGGTCACCGGCACCGACACCACCGAGCGCGACGAGGACGACCCCTTCGTCGCCCGCAGCCGCCCGGCCACCGACGAGGACGACACCGACAGCGACGTCGTGATCCTCGACGAGGAGGTCGCCGCGCAGTTCGCCGACGACGACGAGGCCACCACCGGCAAGGACGGCGAGCAGGACGAGGCGGAGGAGGACGAGGCCGCCGACGAGGAGGTGCCGGTCTTCCTCACCCACCGCGGCAAGCTGCTGCTCTTCAAGAGCCCCGAAGGGCTGGTTTCCTTCGTCCGCTCCGGCGCTGCCAACGACATGGCGCAGCTGGACACCTGGGACGAGCTGGTGGAGCGGCTGGAGCCCGAGGCGATCGCCCCGCTGCCCGAGGACTCCTACGAACTGGACCTGGTCGTGGAGAACCTGCGCGGCGGGCACGACGCCTGGGACCCGCCGCTGCTGATCACCTCCGGCGAGGTCGCCCGCGACCTGGCGTACGCGCTGCGGCTGCCCAGCGTGCTCGACATGCTCTCCCCCGGCTCGTCGCTGGACGACCTGGACGAAGCGCTGCGCGCCTCCGCCAAGGGCGGCCTCGGCGGCATGCTCGGCCGGCGACGGACGAAAAAGATCGGAGCGCAGACCGCCAGCCTGGGGTGGCGCACCATTGTCGGCAAGATCTCTGCTGTCGTGGACTGGCGCGACTGATCTCGGCAGGGGACCATCAGTCGTTGGCACATCACCGATTCCGGGAGGAGGACGACGCCGTGGCGCTTGTGCGCGTGTACTGCGGTCTTGCCTCAGCTGACTCGGCCGTCCGGCCGGCGTCAGCCGGCCCGACGCTGACCTCCGCTGTGGTCGACGACTCGGGCCGGCTGCTCCATGTCGGCGAGATCGGCGACGACCCGGAAGGCTACGCCCGGCTGGTCACCGTCCTCGTTGAACGCTCCGGCGGCCCCAGCGGCGCCGCGATCGCGACGGACAGCGACGACCACCTGGTCACGTCGCTGCTGGGCACCTCCGGGCGCCCGATCGCCCTTGCCGACGACGACAGCGTCGACGAGTTCGCCGAGGAGTTCGCCGACGACGAGTCCGTCGAGGAGATCCAGGCCGGACCGGCGCAGCGACGCGCGGTCGGGCTGGCCCGCGCGCTCCAGGCCGGCGCGCTCTCCGCCGTCACCCTGCCCACCCCCCGCGACCTGATGGGCTACAAGCCGGTCCTCGCCGCGCACGCGGCCCTCGCCGGCGGCCGGCACGCCGCGGCCGGTGTGCTGCGCGAGGTGCTGCGCGAGCTCTACCCGGCCGCGCTGCGGGCGTACGCCGATCCGGCCGCACCGGTCGCGCTGGCCGTGCTGGACGCGCTGCCCGAACCGGGCATGCTCGCCGCCGGCAACGGCACCGGCCGCAGCATCCCCCTGGCTGTCGACGCCGTCGCGGCGCATCTGGCCGGCGACGGTGTCGCCCCGGCCGAGGTGGTCGGCGAGGCGGTGACGGCGCTGCGGATCGCGGTCGCCGAGACCCCCCGCCGCGCGGGTGTCAACCGCAGCCTCACCTCGGCGGTGGCCGAGACGATCCGCCAGGCGGTCGCCGCGGTACGCGCCTGTGACGCCGGCTGCGACGCGCTCGTCGCCACCCTCTCGGCGCGGATGACCGCGCCACTGAGTCCTTCCGCGCCGCTGAGCACGTCCGGGCCGCTGAGCCCTTCCGCGGCGCTGAGCACGTCCGCGCCGCTGGATCCGTCCGCGCCGAGTGCCCAGCGTGCGGGCCTCGGCACCGCTGCCCTGCCGTCCCGCCCGCGGGACGAGTCCGCTCCGCAGCCGTCGGCTCGTCCGGAACCGGCCCGAACCGTCGGCCGACGCAGCCGTCCCGAGCCGGTCTCCGCGGCGCTGCCCGGCACCACGGCGCCAATGAGCGCGCCGCCGGCCCCGACTCCGGTCAGCGGGCCGCCGCAGGTGCCGGGCCCTCGCAGTGCGCCGCCGGATCTGTTGCCGTCCCGTTTCGACGGCACACCGCCGCCGGCCTTCTCGCCCGCCGAGCGCAGTCGCGGCGAGAACCGCCCGGTCTCCGCGCCGACGCCGATGATTCCGACCCAGCGCGGCAAGGTGCCACCCGCCGAGGCCGGCGAGCCGTTCCGTCCCACCCTGACCACCGCCGCGCTGCAGAGCGCCCGGGCCGAACGGCAACGGGCCGCCGGTACCCGCAGCGCCGCCCCCGTCGACACGGAGCCGACGACCGGCGGGTTCAGCATCACCGACCACGAACTGCAGGTCCCGCCGAGCCGGCGGCCGGAGCCCACCGAGGCCCCGGCCGCGCCGCCCGGCTCCCGCGCCAACTGGCCGTTGGTCACCCCGGAGGACGACGACGAAGCGGCGGCCCCTCCGCCCGTGCAACCCCGGGCCCCCGAGCCGCCGGCCGGCCGCGAGGCCCCCGTCGAGCGGGTCACCCCGCCGTGGCTCGCCGACGACCTGCCGCCGGAGCCTCCCGTGCTGCGGCTGGTGGAGGCGCCCGGCGAACGGAGCCGGCGGGCGCCGGAGCCGGACGCCCCGCTGCGCCTGGTCGACCGGCAGGACGCCCCCCGCGAACACGGCCCGGAACGCCTGGACGCCCCACGTCCCGAGCGCGACCTCGGCCGGCTCGAGCGCCTCGACCTGACCCGGCCCGAACGCGATCCCGCACGGGCCGAACGGCTCGACACGCCCCGTCCGGAACGACGCGACACCGAGCGTGCCGACACCCGACGGCCGGAGCGGCGCGATCCCGACCGCATTGAACGCCGGGACACCATCCGCACCGAAGGCCTCGACGCTCCGCGCCCGGAACGCGGCGACGCCCCCCGGCTGGAGCGCCGCGAGGCCCCTCGACTGGAGCGCCGCGAGGCACCCCGACTGGAGCGCCGCGAGGCACCCCGGCCCGAACACCACGACGTCAACCGCCGGGAACGGCTCGACGCACACCGGCCGGAACGCCTCGACGAGCACGCCGAACGCGGTCCCGCACCGATGGGCGGCGAGGAGGACGGCGACCTGCTGATCTTCGCGGCGGCACGGTCGGCGTGGTTCACCGGGCAGCCGGAGGAAGAGGACGCCGAATGGTCGTCCACTGCCGACACCGGCTGGCGTGCGGCGGAACAGGCCGCCCGCCCCGCCATCGGTGACTCGACCAGGGCCGGGCTCCCCAAGCGGGTGCCCCAGGCCAACCTGGTGCCGGGTTCCCCGCTGCGCGAGGAGCGTCCACTGCGGATCGTCCGTAACCCGCAGCGGCTGGCGGAGAGCACCACCGGCTACTTCCAGGGCTGGCGGCGCGGGCAGGAGATCGGCGGTTTCGCCGTCGGCGGCCGGCCCGGCCGGGAGGCGGCCGGCGGTTGGGACTTCACCCGCGACGGCGACGAACGCGACGACGAACGCGAGTACGAGTACCGCTCGGCCGGCTACCGCTCCTGAACCGCCGACGCACTGCCGGAAACCGCACCTGAGCTGGGTGTTCCTGCCCACACCCTGTCGAGTTGACGGCGTGACTCGCGGGCCGGGAGCATACCCGCGGGACTGCCGGCGCCTGGCCGGCGCAGCGGGAAGGCGGCGCGGATGGGGGCTGGGACGATCGTTTCGGAGGGCTGCACCCGCCGGGGTCTGCTCACGGCGACAGGCGGCGCGCTGCTACTGGCCGGCTGCGGACGCGACGACACGAGCGGCCCCGAGGAGGCCGGCGGCGACCCGGTGCTCCTCGTCGGCGCGGTCCTCGAACTGAGCGGCCCGCGGGCGCACCTCGGAATCCAGCAGGAACGCGCGCTGCGCATCGCCGCCGAGTCGCTCAACGTCAGCGGCATCCAGGTCGGCAACCTGCGGCGTACGGTGCGGCTGGTGGTCCGCGACAACGGCGGCGACCCGAAGACCTCGGCGGCGCAGGCCCGTGAACTCATCGAGGAGCAGAACGTCTCGGCGCTGGTCGGCGGCGTCATCGCCGAGAACTCCATGGCGATCATCGGGGTGGCGCAGGAACTCCAGGTGCCCTTCATCTCGCTCGCCGCCGGCGACGACCTGGTCCTCCCGCTGTCCCGGCGCACCTACATCTACAAGCTCACCCCGGAGGCCCGCGACGTGGCCCGCCGTCTGGCCCAGCTCATCCGGTCGCAGAAGCACCAACGGGTCGCGGTCCTGGCTGCGGCCGGGCTGCACGGCGATTCGGGCGTACGGGCGCTGGAGAACGCCCTGGGCAACGCCGGACGGACACTGGTGCAGGTGGTCCGGCTGCCGAGGTCCGGCTATTCGTACGGCGAGCCCGCCGGGCGGATCGCCGCCACCGGCGCCGATGCGGTCGTGGTCTGGAGCACCGCCCCGGAGTCCGGTGCGGCGGCCGTGGCCCTGCGCCGGGCCGGCTACCCGGGCCCGCTCTTCTTCGACGCCGGGGCAGTCGCCGCCGACACCATCTCCGGGACGGCCGCGGCCGCCGTGGAGGGCGCGTACGTGGTGCACCCGGGTTCGCTGGTGACCTCCACCCTCACCGGCACCAGCGTTGCGGCGCTGGCGCGGCGGGACTTCGTCAGCCGGTACCGGCAGCGCTACGGCAACTACAGCCCCTTCGCGCCGTACGCCTTCGACGCGCTGAGCCTGATCGCCGACGCGGCCCGGCGCGCGATCAGCGTCGACAGGGGACGGCTGCGCGCCTACCTGCAGTCGCAGGTGACCGAGGGGATCGCGGGCGGCTACTCGTTCACCCCGATCCACCATGGCGGGATGGACCGGGACTCGCTCGGCGTCTTCTCGGTCAGCCGCGGCGACTGGGTCCGCGTCTCCTGAGCCCCGGTGGCCTCGTTCAGGCCGCCGTCTCTCCTGACGCCCCGGCGGCCTCGTTCAGGCCGCCGTCTCTCCTGACGCCCCGGCGAGACCTCGTTCAGGTCAGCGCCGGGACGCGCACGCGCCGCCGGGGATCAGGCGGGCGTGACGGCGCGCGAGCGCCGCATGGAGAGGACGTACTCCACCAGCGAGATCAGCACGTGCTTGGTCGACTCCCGGTTCCGGGCGTCGCAGGCGACCACCGGCACGTCACTGGAGATCGCCAACGCGTCCCGGACGTCCTGGGGATCGTGGTACTGCATCCCGTCGAAGCAGTTGATCGCCACCAGGTACGGCAGCTGCCGGTGCTCGAAGAAGTCGATCGCGGCGAAGCAGTCCGCCAGCCGTCTCGTGTCGACGAGCACGACAGCCCCGATCGCGCCCCGGACCAGCTCGTCCCACATGAACCAGAAGCGCGTCTGGCCCGGTGTGCCGAACAGGTACAGGATCAGATCCCGGTCGATCGAGATACGACCGAAGTCCATCGCGACCGTGGTCGTCGTCTTGCCCGGCACCTGCCGGGTGTCGTCGACGCCCACGCCGGCGGAGGTCATGATCGCCTCGGTGGTCAGCGGCGTGATCTCCGAGACCGAGCCCACCAACGTCGTCTTGCCGACGCCAAATCCACCGGCGATGACAATCTTCGCCGATGTCACGCGCCCGGCCGGCGGGCGGTGAGACATGTCAGAGCCTGCGAAGTCCACTCAGCACCCTCTCCAGCAGTTCAGTACCCACCGCGTCGTCAGACTCTTCCAGAATGGTCGGCTCGTGCACCGCGACAAGGCCTTCGGCGGCCATGTCGGCGATGAGGACCCGGGCCACCCCGAGCGGCAGTTGCATTCGCGCGGCGATTTCGGCGAGCGACTGCAAACGTCCGTCACACAGTGCGGCGATGTATTGATGCTCCCGGCCGGAACCGCCATTGCCGTTTCCGGCGGTCCGGCCGCGCACCGTGGTCTCTACGAGCGCCTCCAGCGCGATGTCGAGCCGGGGACGCGTACGGCCTCGGGTCACGGCGTAGGGACGGACCAGTGCGCCGGTGGGCTCGTCATGATCACCCACTTCGCCGTTCACCTCCTTCGTACACGTAACCGGCCCCGCTGGGGGCACCCGTTGTCTTCATTGTTCTCCGCGCCGGCCGGGTGGCCGACTCGTGGCACAGATCAGCCGAGCATGCCCGCGGCAGCCCGCGGCTGCGGTGTGAGCGCATCGCCGACACGGTCAACCAGGAGGGCCATCTCGTAGCCGACCTGACCCACGTCGGAGCTGCGCGCCGCCAGGACGGCGAACGAGGAACCATCCGAGATGGACATCAGGAAAAGGAATCCGTTGTCCATCTCGACGACTGTCTGGAGCACCGCGCCGCCCTCGAAGCAGCGAGCCGCTCCCTGGGTCAGGCTGACCAGTCCGGAGGCGATGGCCGCGAGTTGGTCGGCTCGGTCCCGCGGAAGGTCCCGGGACGACGCGAGGAGCAGGCCGTCCGCGGAGACCGCGATCGCGTGTGCGACTCCCGGCACGCGATCGGCGAAGTTGGTCAGTAGCCAACCCAAGTCCTGCGTAGTTGTCATCCTTCATGCTCCTTCTGCCCGCTCTTGGCCGTACCGCCCGAGCCAGACTGCGAGGATTGCTGCCCTCCCGGAGTTGCCTCCGGGTTGGTCGATGTGCCGTCCATCGGGTTGGTGCGCCCACGTTGGACACCACGATGGTAGGCGGAGAGCAGACCACGTACGGCCTCCGGGGACCGTCGCTGCACCGCGACGGCCGGCTTCTCCACGCCACCGGGGACCAGTTGCGCCATCGGGGTGCGCTTCGGCAGGCCCTTTGCGGTGGTGGTCTCCACGGGACCGGCCTTGGCGGCGCTGGCCGCCCGCCAGCCCTCGTCGGCGGCGGTCTGCCACCCGCCACCGCCGGTGGGGCGGCGTACCGGGGGTGGGTCCTCGTCCTGGGTCGCGGCCGGTCGCGCCTGCTGCGGTGCGAAGCCCGGCGCCGGCACGGCCTTGCGGGCTGCGGGGCCCGGCGGCGTGCCCGGCCCGGCCTCGTCTGCGGGCCGGCGGGTACGGAACCAGTTGGACTCGAGCTCCCGGAAGATCGGCAGCTCCATCGTCTCGTCGGCGTAGGCCGGGGCCGGACGGGCGCCGGCGGGGCGGGCCGGCACATGTCCCCCGGCGTTGCGCTGCGGGGCAGCGGCGCCCGCCGTGCTCTCCGTACGGGGCACTCGCGGCAGTTCGGTGGTCAGGTCCGACGCGGCGGGCCGTTGCTGGGGTCCGGGCTGTTCAGGCCGGCGTCCGGCCGCCGGCGGCCAGGCCGGCGGAGCACCGGCGGGGGTGCCCGGACTCTGCGCGCCGAAGCGGTCCTGCGGACCACTCGGGCTCTGCGCACCGAACGGCTTCGGCGGTCCACCCGGGTGCTGCGGGCCGCTCGGAGTCTGCGGGCTCTCCGGTGTCGCGCTCTTGCGCGGCGCGAACATACCGCCGCCGGCGGTGTCGCTCTCGCCGCTGCGCTGCTGTGGAATGGCGGCCTCGCCGGGGCGGGCATCCGACTGCTCACCACCGGCCCGGCGCTGCGGCAGCGGCTCGAAGCCGCCCTCCGGCTGCCGGGGAACGAACGGGTCGGCCGATTCCAGTCCGGCCACGCCGGTCAGGTCGGACCAGGCCGGCAGCGGGCGGCTCGGCGGCGGGGTCACCGAGCCGTTGCGCGGGGCGGGCGGGGTCTCCCGGCCGGCACCGAAGCCGGTCGACTGGGCCGTCGGCGACGGCGTCGATGGGCCGCTCTCCAGGGCGGCGATCGCACCGAAGGTCGGCGTGCGGCCGGCCTGCGGGGCGGCCGGGGCCGGGGGCAGGTCCAGACGCGTGCCGTTGCGGCCGGCGAGCGCGCGCGGCACGAGCACCGAGGTGGGGAGGGTGACGTCGGCGACGGTGCCGCGGTCCGAGCCGGGTCGCAGCTCGACCTTGACGCCGTGCCGGGCGGCCAGCCGGGCCACCACGACCAGACCCATCATCCGGGAGACGGTCACGTCCACCGCCGGCGGCATCGCCAGCTTCTCGTTGAGCTCGCGCAGCTGGTCGCCGCTGATGCCGATGCCGCGGTCCTCGACGTAGAGGGAGGCGCGGTCCCCGACGCGGCGGGCCTCGACGAGGATCTGCGAGTCCGGCGGCGAGAACGAGGTGGCGTTGTCGAAGAGCTCGGCGACGAGGTGCACCAGGTCGTTGACGGCGTGCGCCGAGACCTCGATGTCCCGGTCGACCACGCCGAACTCGATGCGCGTGTAGTGCTCGACCTCGGACTGGGCGGCGCGGAGCACGTCGATCAGGGCGGCCGGCTCGCGCTGCACGCGGGTGGAGTCCGCGCCGGCGAGGACCAGCAGGTTCTCGTCGTTGCGGCGCATCCGGGTGGCGAGGTGGTCGAGCTGGAAGAGCTCGGCCAGCCGGTCCGGGTCCTCCTCGCCGCGCTCCAGGCGGTCCAGGTGTCCGATGAGCCGGTCGACGAGAATCTGCGAGCGGCGGGCCAGGTTGACGAACATCGTGGAGACCGAGGAGCGCAGGGCGGCCTGCTCGGCCGCGGTCCGCACCGCCTCCAGGTGGACGGCGTTGAACGCCTTCGTCACCTGGCCGAACTCGTCGTTGCCGCGCACCGGCAGCGGTTCGGCGATCTGGCTGGCCAGCTGGGTCGGCGAGAGCTGCCCGGTGACCTTCGGGTCGCGCAGCCGGGCGACCGCCTGCGGCAGGCCGAACTGGGCGACCGAGAAGGCGCCGTCGCGCAGTTCGCGCAGCGAACGCGCCATCGAGCGGGCGACCACCCAGGCGAGGAGGATCGCCAGCAGCAGCGTGCTGAGCAGCAGCCCGGTCTCCAGGAAGACCTGGCGCTGCACGCCCGAGCGGATCTCGTCGGCCTGCGCGACCAGCTTGCCGTCCAGGTCGGCCTCGACGGCGCGGATGAGCCGCGAGTTGCCGGCCATCGCCGCGTCCCACCGGTCGGCGGTGAAGGGCGCCCCGGCGAGGCTCTCGTCGACGGTGCTGCCGATCCAGTCGCTGTAGAGATCGGACTCGCGCAGGTCGGGACCGGCAACGGTCTGCTCGTAGGACTCCTTCTCGGCCTGGTTCGACACCGACAGGAATGTCTGCAGCGCCTGCTGCTGACCGGTCTGGGTGGCGATGTACTCGGTACGCAGCAGCGGCGTGAGGCTGCCCTGGATCAGCGCGCGGTGCACGACGACCCGGCGTACGGAGAGGAATTCCTTGGCGCGGGCGGTGGCGCTGGCGGCGCGCATCCGCTCGCTGAGGTTGGTGTCGCCGGCGAGCTGGGTGGCCGAGTCGCGCACGTCGAGCAGGTCTGCGATCAGGCCCTCGTACGTCTGCGCGGCCTCGGTGAGCTTGAGCTTGCCGTTGAGCACCTGGCTGCGGATGCCGGGCAGGCCGCCGAGATTCTGGTCGATCTGGCCGAGCAGGTCGGTGAAGTTGGCCGGCACGTCCTGGATCGTCGTCCGCTGCCGCGAGTAGGGCTCGGCGGCGGCGTCGGTGGTCTTCGTCACATTGGTGTAAATCTCGGTGTAGCGCTCGACCGGCTCGCCGCCACCGGCGCCGAGCAGCAGAACCGCGTTGGCGCGCTCGTCCTGCAGCGCCGCCACGAGCTCGCCCGAGTGCTGAGTCAGGATCGCCAGGTCGTGGGCCCGGCCGGCATCGCTGAGTGTGTCCAGGTGGTCGATCAGTCCGCTCGTACCCACCACGACAGTGGCGACGGTGGGCACGATCATGATGAGACCGAGCTTGGACCAGATCGGCATGTCACTGAGCCGGCCGACAGGCCGGCGCAGACGTGACAGGAAGGAACCCGCCGCCTTTGGCCTGCTGCTCACGTCACCGTCCTCGCGTTTCAGCGCCCTGTGGCGTGCCCCGGGGCACTGCACAGCGGCCGACCCGGCGGGTCGGACCCCCGAGATTCCATCACGCCGTCACAGAAAGAGAAAGCCCAGGCGTCCTCGCATATGGCGTGTGGTGGGATGTGAGAGCAATTCGATAGCATCCCGTCGGTCCGGAGTTACTAAAAGTAATGAATCAGCCATATGGAGTTGTGCTGCTCGCAGGGCCGTCCGGCTCCGGAAAGTCGTACATCGCCCGGCAGACGGGTCTGCCGGTGCTCTGCCTGGACGACTTTTACAAAAACGGCGACGACCCGTCGCTGCCGCGCCGTGGCGACCTGGTCGACTGGGACTCCCCGCTCGCCTGGAACGCCGCCGCCGCAGTGGAGACCATCGCCGACCTGCTGCGCCACGGCCGCGCCGAGGTGCCGGTCTACGCCATCGGCGAGGATCGACAGGTCGACACCCGCCTGCTCGATCTGGCCGGATCGCCGTTCTTCGTCGCCGAGGGGATCTTCGCAGCGGAGATCGTCGAAGAATGCCGGCGGCGTGACCTGCTCGCCGGCGCCTACGCGCTGCGTCGTTCGCGCAGCACGACGTTCCTGCGACGGCTGGCACGGGACCTCGCCGAGCAGCGCAAGGAGCCCAAGGTGCTGCTGCGCCGCGGCGTCACCCTGCTGCGCGCCGAACCGGCGGTGCTGGGGCGTCAGGCCGCCCTCGGCGCCCGGCCGGCGCGGGGACGCGAGGTCATCCGCTCCGTGGCCGCGCTGACGGCCGGCCACGGAGCGGGAAAATGATCATGACATCAGTGCGGCGTAACGCGGCTTGATGATCTCGTCGATGATCCGGAGCCGTTCGTCGAACGGGATGAAGGCACTCTTCATCGCGTTGATGGTGAACCGTCGCAGGTCCGCCCAGCCGTAATCGAAGGCCTCCACCAACAAGGCCATCTCCCGCGACATCGAGGTACCGCTCATCAGGCGGTTATCAGTGTTCACCGTCACCCGGAACTGCAGATCGCTCAGCAGCCCGATCGGATGGGTGGCGATCGACTCCGCCGCACCGGTCTGCACGTTCGACGACGGGCAGAGCTCCAGCGGGATCCGCTTGTCCCGCACGTACGCGGCCAGCCGGCCGAGCTCGGGCTGGTCGCCGCGGGTGATGTCGTCGACGATCCGTACGCCGTGGCCGAGCCGGTCCGCACCGCACCACTGGATCGCCTGCCAGATCGAGGGCAGGCCGAATGCCTCGCCGGCGTGGATCGTGAAGTGGAAGTTCTCCCGCTGCAGGTACTCGAAGGCGTCCAGGTGCCGGGTGGGCGGGAAACCCGCCTCGGCGCCGGCGATGTCGAAACCGACGACGCCGGTGTCGCGGTACCGGACCGCGAGCTCGGCGATCTCCTGCGACCGGGCGGCGTGCCGCATCGCGGTCAGCAGCGTGCCGACGCGGATCTGATGGCCGGCGCGGGCTGCCTCGGCGGTGCCCTGCGCGAAGCCCTCCAGCACCGCCTGCACCACCTGGTCCAGGGTCAGCTCCCGCTCCAGGTGCTGCTCGGGCGCGAAGCGCACCTCGGCGTAGACCACCCCGTCCGCGGCGAGGTCGACGGCGCACTCGGCCGCCACCCGGCGCAGCGACTCGGCGGTCTGCATCACGGCGACCGTGTGGGCGAAGGTCTCCAGGTAACGCTCCAGCGAACCGGAGTCGGCGGCCTCGACGAACCAGCGCCCCAGCGCCTCGGGGTCGGTGGTGGGCAGCTCGTGACCGGCCGCCGCTGCCAGCTCGACGATCGTCGCCGGGCGCAGGCCGCCGTCCAGGTGGTCGTGCAGGAGCACTTTTGGTGCCTTGACGATTTCTTCGTATCCGATCGGGACCATGACCGAACCCTAATCAGCGCGCCGCCGCCACGCCCGTGCGCCACCACCGGTGGTGGCGGCCATCATGGTGCGGCCCCGCCCGAGCCGACACCCCGGCCCGGTGGCCCTGCTCCGGACGCCCACCCGCCGGCTGGGAGGATGGGTCCGAGATGAACGCGGACGTCGTGACACACCTGCGCTGCCCGGTCTGCGCCGAGCCGCTGGCCGAGGTGGGCGCCGCCCCGCCGCGCTCGCTGCGCTGCCCGCGCGGGCACACCTTCGACCTGGCCCGGCAGGGCTACGTCAACCTGCTCACCGGGCGGGCCCCGCACACCGGCGACACCGCCGAGATGATCGCCGCGCGCACCGACTTCCTCGCCGCGGGCCACTACGACCCGGTCTCGGCCGCGCTCGCCGACGCCGCCGCGCAGGCCCTGCCCCGCGACGCGTACGCCCCGCTGGTGGTCGACGCCGGCGCCGGGACGGGCCGGCACCTGGCGGCGGTCCTGGACGCCCTGCCGCAGGCCGTGGGGCTGGCGCTGGACGTCTCCAAGCCGGCCTCCCGCCGGGCCGCCCGGGCACACCCCCGCGCCGACGCGGCCCTCGCCGACACCTGGGCCCGGCTGCCGCTGGCCGACGGCACGACCGCGCTGCTGCTCAACGTCTTCGCTCCCCGCAACGGCGCCGAGTTCCACCGGGTGCTGCGGGCCGACGGCGTGCTGCTGGTGGCCACCCCCGCCGCCGCGCACCTCGCGGAGCTGGTGGAGACGCTGGGCCTGCTGCGGGTGGACCCGGAAAAGGAGGAGCGGGTCGCGCAGAGTCTCGCCGGGCACTTCGCCGCCGTCGGCGCGACGACTGTCAGCGCCCGGCTGGCGTTGAGCCGCAGCGAGGTGCGGACCCTGGTCGGGATGGGCCCGAGCGCCTGGCACACCGACGTGGACCGGCTGGGCGAGCGGCTCACGGCGCTGCCGGAGCCGGTCGAGGTGACACTGGCGGTGCGCATCGGCTGCTACCGCCCACGCTGACCGGCGGCACAGCGGCCGGCCCGGTTCAGGTGGAGAGGTCGACCTCTTCCCAGCCCGGCGGCGGATCCTCGTGGTACGGCCCGACGAGCACCACCGCCCACTCCAGCGCCCAGCGGCGCTGACCGATGGCATTGGCGTCCAGCTCTCCGGGCAGCGGCAGCCCTTCCCGCTCGGCGTGCAGGAAGCTCCAGTCCAGGCAGTAGTAGAGGTCCAGCAGCTGCGCCGCCTCGTCGGCGGCCCGGGGCGCCGCGAGGGTCCGGGCCCGCCACTGGTCGAAGGTCTCGCCGCCGGCCAGGTCCGGGAAACGCCCGGCGGTACGCGGGTCCGGCGCCACTGTCGGGTCGATGTGCGCGGCGAGCCCGAGCACCCAGGAGAGCGCGAAGAGCGCCTCGTGGTGCAGCACGAACGACCGGTGGTCGCCCTCGGCGAGCGTGATGAACTGCCACTCCGGCGCGGTCACCTGCTCGGTCAGCCGGGAGCCGAGCAGCCAGCTCATCGCCGTCTGCGGCGGCATCCCGAAGCAGCGGGCCTGGATCAGGTGCAGCACCGCCGCCCGCGCCTCCAGTTCGGCGGTGGGGCGCAGTGCGACCTGGTCGCCGGGTTCCCAGACCATCGGGTACTCCGCAGGCGGCAGCGGCAGCCCCAGCCGCGCCAGCTCCTGCAGGCTGGCGTCGCGGACGACCTGGGGGTCCGGCGCGGGTACGGTCACGGCTCGACTTCCCTGCTGCTCATGGTGGTGTCCCGGCGAGCGAGGATAGCCGTTCGCGCCGGCCCGCCCGGCCGGGACACTCCCACCCGGTCGCCTCAGGCGATCCGGTCGATCACCAGCGGGGCCGGCGTCGGCGCCTCGGCGCTGATGGTGATGGCCGAGGCGGCCTCGGCGGCACCCGCCGGGATCAGGTCCGCCCGGCCGCTGCGCAGTTCGTAGAGGGGTTCACCGGCCCGCACCGGGTCACCGGGGCGCTTGTGCAGCACGACACCGGCGCCGAAGTCGACCGGGTCCTCCTTGCGGGCCCGGCCGGCGCCGAGCCGCCAGGCGGCGATACCCACGGCGTACGCGTCGATCGCGGCGACGTAGCCGTCGGTGTGCGCGCGGACCACCTCGACCTCGCGGGCCACCGGCAGCGGCGCGTCGGGGTCGCCGCCCTGGGCACGGATCATCGCCCGCCAGGTGTCCATCGCCCGGCCGTCGCGCAGCGCGGCGGCGGGGTCGGCATCGGGCAGCCCGGCGGCGTCGAGCATCTCCCGGGCCAGGGCGAGGGTCAGCTCCACCACGTCGGCGGGGCCGCCGCCGGCGAGGACCTCGACCGACTCGGCGACCTCGACGGCGTTGCCGACGGTGAGTCCGAGCGGGGTCGACATGTCGGTGAGCAGCGCGACGGTCCGGACGCCGTGCGCGCCACCGAGCTCCACCATGGTCCGGGCCAGCTCGCGGGCGTCCTCGACGGACTTCATGAAGGCGCCGGGGCCGACCTTGACGTCGAGCACCAGGGCGCCGGTCCCCTCGGCGATCTTCTTGCTCATGATCGAGGAGGCGATCAGCGGGATCGCCTCGACGGTGCCGGTGACGTCGCGCAGCGCGTAGAGCTTGCGGTCGGCGGGGGCGAGCTGGTCCCCCGCGGCGCAGATCACCGCGCCGATGTCGGCGAGCTGTGCGACGAACTCGGCGTTGCTCAGCCCGGCACGCCAGCCAGGGATCGATTCGAGCTTGTCGAGGGTGCCACCGGTGTGGCCCAGACCTCGGCCGGAGAGCTGCGGCACGGCCGCCCCGCACGCCGCCACCAGCGGCGTCAACGGCAGCGTGATCTTGTCGCCGACCCCGCCGGTCGAGTGCTTGTCGACCGTGGGCCGGGTGACCGCGGAGAGGTCGAGGCGCTCGCCGCTGGCGATCATCGCCGCGGTCCAGCGGGCGATCTCCGGCGCGCCCATCCCGTTCAGCAGGATCGCCATGGCCAGCGCGGCCATCTGCTCGTCGGCGACCTGCCCCCGGGTGTACGCGTCGACCACCCAGTCGATCTGCGCGTCACTGAGCACATGCCCGTCCCGCTTGGCCCGAATCACGTCCACAGCGCTGAAAGCACCCACCGCCAAAACCCACTTCCCACTAGTCCACGTACTGCTGTTGAAGATCAGCCCCAGCGGACCGGGATCTCCATCGGAGGTTCGCCTTCGCCGGCCCAGAAGATGCCCCCGGCGGCGTCGACCACGACCACCCGCGGCGTGCGGGCCAGTCCCCAATCGATCGCCTCGGCCGGGTCCGGCCAGGTCGGCCCCTCCTCGAGCACCCCGGTCTCCGCCTCGACCTCGGCCCCGGCGGAGCGTTCCCAGTACGCCGTCCAGACCTGCCGGCCGGCGTCGAGATCGGGGTGGACGAAGACGCTGCCGCGACCGCGCCAGGCCGCGAGCCGGTCCGGCACCACCGGCACCGGGTGCTCGCCGACCACCGCTTCGATGTCGGCCACGTCGAAGGCGTGCGGAAGCAGCTGCGCCATCGTCAGCGGCCCGCCCTTCGCCTCGATCAGGCAGTTCGGCCCGCCGTGCTCCCAGAGCAGCTGCCGGCAACGGCCGCAGGGCATCAGCGGCTCACCGGTGGCGTCGACGCAGGAGAGCGCGACCAGCCGGCCTCCGCCGGTGGCGTGCAGCGCCGAGACGACGCCGCACTCGGCGCAGAGCGTCACGCCGTAACCGGCGTTCTCGACGTTGCAGCCGGCGACGATGCGCCCGTCGTCGACGAGCGCCGCCGCGCCGACGGGGAACTTCGAGTAGGGCACGTAGGCCCGGGCCATCATCTCGACGGCAGCGGCGCGCAACTGCGCCCAGTCGATCTGCGAGTCCATCACCGCATCCTTCCGCATCGCCAACCGAACCTCCGGCCAACCGGGCCGACCGGCTGGCGGCCGGCCCGGTTGACGGAAGTGTCAGTTCTTGATGTACGGCTTTCCGGCCGCCGCGGGTCCCCGCACCTTGCCGACCAGGCCGGCCACCGCCAGCATCGTCGCCAGGTACGGCAGCATCGCCAGGAACTGGCTCGGGATGGTGCTGTTGATCGCGCTGAGGTACGTGCCGAGCTGGTCGGCGAAGCCGAAGAAGAGCGCGGCGAGCAGGGCGCCCGTCGGGTTCCACCGGCCGAAGATCAGCGCGGCGAGGGCGATGAAGCCCTTACCGCCGATCATGTTCTTGGTGAAGCTGTAGAGCGCCAGGGTGTACGACGCGCCACCGATGCCGGCGATCATTCCGGCGAGGATGACGTTGCGGTAGCGCAGGCGCAGCACCTTCACGCCGACGGTGTCGGCGGCGGTCGGGTGCTCCCCGATGGCGCGGGTCCGCAGACCCCAGCGGCTGCGGAAGAGCGCCAGGTGGATCACCAGCACCAGCAGCAGCCCGACGTAGAGGAAGATGTTGCTGCGGAACAGCGCCGGTCCGAGGACCGGGATGTCCGACAGCAGCGGCACCTCCCAGGTGCCGAAGCGCGGCGCCGAGTTGTACGCCGCGGCGTTGGTCTGCATCAGCCGCTCGTAGAGGAAGCCGGTGAGGCCGACCGCGAGCAGGTTGAGCACGATGCCCATGACGACCTGGTCGACCAGGTACCGGATCGAGAAGATCGCCAGCAGCGCCGAGATGAACGCGCCACCGAAGGCGGCGGCGACCAGACCCACCCAGACACTCTGCGAAATGGAACCGAAGAGCGCACCGGAGAAGGCGCCCATCAGCAGCTGCCCCTCGATCGCCACGTTGACCACGCCGGAGCGTTCGCAGAGCAGACCCGCGAGTGAACCGAAGATCAGCGGCAGGGCGAGCAGGAAGGTGCCGCGGACCATGTTGACCATCGGCATGAAGTTCTGCCCGGCCGGGGCCGCGGAGACCTGCCAGCAGATGAAGGAGAGCACGAAACCGATCACGCCGACGGCGAGCAGCGGCAGGAACCACTTGCCGGGGAGCTTGGCGAGCAGGGCAGCGCCCGCCGCCGCGGCGATGATCCCGAAGAGGATCGCACCGAAGGTTCCGTTGATCTCCAGCGCGGCGCCGCCGGCGTCCTCGCTGAGGGTGAACCGGGCCTGCTGATCGGTGGCGAGCGCGCCGAAGATCACGGCGGCCAGCACACCGAGGGCCAGAATCAGCAGTCCGACCTTGCGGTTACGCGTCCAGTAGCCCTCGCTGACCTCGGTCACCGCAGGCGCCGGCGCGACAGTTGTCGTCGACATGGGAGTCACCAGCCCTTCGCGAGCTTCGTCTGCGCCCGGCCGGCCCGCGCGGCGCGGAGCCCGAAGAGCGCCTTCACCAAGGCGGGTGCGGCGATGAAGATGACGATCAGCGCCTGGAGCACGCTGACCAGTTCCAGCGAGATGCCGGTGTAGGACTGCATCCGGTTGCCGCCGGCGGTGAGGGCGCCGAAGAGCAGCGCCGCCGCCAGCACACCCCACGGCTTCACCCGGCCCAGCAGGGCCACCAGGATGCCGTTGAAGCCGATCTGCGCGATCACCAACGGGGTGAGCGCGCTCGCCGTGGAGCCGAGCACCATGTTCGTCCCGCCCAGTCCGGCGAGGGCGCCGGCGACGACCATCAGCAGGACGTACGTCTTGCCGACGCTGATGCCGGCGGTGCGGGCGGCGGAGGGGTTGGCCCCCACCGCGCGCATCTCGAAACCGAGGGTGGAGCGCTCGAGCAGCCAGGCGACCGCGGCGGTGGCGAGCACCGCCACGATGATGCCGAAATGCACCCGCAGGTCGTCGCCGAAGAGGCGGGGCAGCTGCGCGGAGGCGTCCACCGGCTTGCTGATCGCGTCGGCCCGGTCGGGGCTCTTCACCCCGTTCTGCAGGATGATCCAGGCGAGGAAGTAGGTCGCCACGTAGTTGAGCATGATCGTGTTGATCACCTCGTGGGCGCCGGCGCGGGCCTTGAGAATGCCCGGGATGAAACCCCAGAGCGCGCCGCCGAGGGCGCCGGCGAGGACCGCGACGACGACGTGCAGCACCGGTGGCAGCGGCAGCAGGAAGCCGGCGAGCGCGGCGCAGATGACGCCGATGATCGCCTGCCCCTGGGCACCGATGTTGAACAGGCCACCGCGGAATGCCAGTGCCACCGACAGGCCGGTGAAGACCAGCGGGGTGCTGTAGGTCAGCGTCTCCGAGATCGGCGCGAGCACCCGCTGCCAGCTGCCCTCCCCGGCCTGCCAGGCCGCGAAGGCCTCCCCGTCGAAGATCGCACCGCGGAAGAGGTTGAGGTACGCGTCGCTGATGACCTCCCAGCTCGCGCTCAGCGCGTCGCCGGGGCGGGAGGTGAAGTAGCTGAACGTGGCGAGCACGTCCGGCGAGGAGAGCACGATGAGCACCGCGCCGATGAGCATCGACAGCACCAGGGCCAGCACCGTCACGGTGGCGCTGTTGGCCGCCCAGAGGTTGGCCAGGAAGAGCTTGCCCAGCGAGGGTGGCTGCTCCGGGCCGTCCTGGTCCGGCGCGATGGCCGTGCGCACCGCGGCGGCGGGTTCGTTATCCGGTGTCCGCTGCGTGGGCGGAACAGGGTTGGTCATGACTTGTCCTCGTTGGCGTCGGAGGCCGCGGTACCCGCGTACGCGCCCCGGTCGCCGCGGGCGGCGATCTCGTCCGGGACGATGCCCGCCATCAGCAGGCCGAGCTGGTCACGCGGGGTGTCGGGGTCCACGATGGCGATGATCCGGCCGCGGTACATGACCGCGATCCGGTCGGCCAGGCCGACCACCTCGTCGAGCTCGCTGGAGACGACCAGCACCGCGGTGCCGACGTCGCGCTCGTGGATGATCCGGCTGTGGATGAACTCGATCGAGCCGACGTCCACGCCCCGGGTGGGCTGGGCCGCGATGAAGACCTTCAGCGGCCGGGACATCTCCCGGGCGACGATCACCTTCTGCTGATTGCCGCCGGAGAGGGTGCCGACAGCGGCGCCCGGCGAGGAGGTCCGGATGTCGAACTGTTCGACGCGCTCCTTCGCGGAGCCGGCGATCGCGTCCCGGTTCAGTGCCGGGCCGGAGGCGAAGGGCGGCCGGTCGTAGAGGTCGAGGATCAGGTTCTCGGCGACGCTGAACTCCTTGACCACGCCGTCGGCGCTGCGGTCCTCGGGCACGTATCCGACGCCGGCGCCGAGCACCTTCTTGGTGCTCCAGCCGTCGATGCGCTCGCCGGCCACGCTGATCGAGCCGGCCAGCACGGGCTGCAGGCCCATGATCGCCTTGATCAGTTCGGTCTGGCCGTTGCCCTGCACGCCGGCGATCCCGAGGACCTCACCGGCCCGCACGGTCAGGTCGATGCCGTCGACGGCCCGGACCCGCCGGTCGTCGTCGACCACCAGGCCCTCGATCTGCAGCACCGGCTCGCGCGGGGTGGCCGGGCCCTTTTCGACGGTCAGCTTGACGCTGCGCCCCACCATCAGCGTCGCCAGCTCTTCACGGCTGGTGGCGGGGTCGGCGGTGCCGACGGTCTTGCCGCGGCGGATGACGGTGATCCGGTCGGCGATCGCCTTGACCTCGCCCAGCTTGTGGGTGATGAAGACGATCGACTTTCCGCTCTCCTTGAGGCCGCGCATCACCGCGAGGAGCTCTTCGGTCTCCTGCGGGGTGAGCACCGCCGTCGGCTCGTCGAGGATGAGCAGGTCGACGTCGCGGGTGAGCGCCTTGACGATCTCGACCCGCTGCTGGATGCCGACCGGCAGGTCCTCGATCACCGCGTCGGGGTCGACCGGCAGGTTGTACCGCTCGGAGACCTCGGCGACCTCGCGGCGGGCGCGGCGCCGGTCGAGGATCCCGGCGATGCCACCGCGGGTGCGCTCGGCCCCGAGCATGACGTTCTCGGCCACGGTGAAGACCGGGACGAGCATGAAGTGCTGGTGCACCATGCCGATGCCGGCCGCGATGGCGTCCGACGGGCTCGTGAAGTGCACCGGTTTGTCATCGACCAGGATCTCGCCCTCGTCGGGCTGGTAGAGCCCGTAGAGGACGTTCATCAGGGTCGACTTGCCGGCGCCGTTCTCGCCGACCAGGGCGTGGATCTCTCCCGGCTCCACCGTCAGGTTGATCTGGTCGTTGGCGACCAGAGCACCGAACCGCTTGGTGATGCCGCGCAGTTCGAGTTTCAGCGCAACCTCCTGGAGTGGGGCGGTGAGGTCGCTGGAGGGGAGTTCCTCCACGCCAGGCACCGCAGGCTCGACGAGCTGTCGGTGATGCGAGCCGCTCCGGCGCCGAGGGTCTCTCGGTGCCGGAGCGGCCGGATCTGTACTACGTGTTACAAACCGCGTTCCGGAGGTGGTACGTACCGGCCGCGGACCGGGTCACTTCGGCTGAGCGGGAGACTCGACCTTGATCTTGCCGGCGATGATGTCGGCCTTGAGCTGCTCGACCTCCGCCTTCAGTTCGGCCGAGACCTGGTCGTCGAACTCGTGGTACGGGGAGAGGCCCACGCCGTCGTTGGCCAGCGTGCCGACGTACGCCTCGGCGTCGGCCAGCTTCTCACCGGCGGCGCCCTTGAGGACGGCCTCCTTCACGGCGCCGGAGATGTTCTTGGCGACCGTGGTGAGCAGGACGGAGCAGTCCTGGGTGCTCTCGCAGCCGTCAACGTCGACCCAGATGACCGAGTACTTGCCGTTGGCGGCCTTGGCGGCGGCGGTGGTGCCCAGGCCGGAGCCACCGGCGACCGGCATGATGATGTCCGCACCCTGGGCGACCAGCGCGTCGCTGACCTTCTTGCCCTCGTCCTGGGCGGTGAAGCTGTTCGAGAAGGAGCCGTTCTGCTTCTCCTTGTCCCAGCCCAGCACCGTCACGTCGGCCTTCTTGGCCTCGTTGTAGTGGGCCACACCGTCGACGAAGCCATCCATGAAGATGGTCACCGGCTCGATCTTCATGGCGCCGTAGGTGCCGACCTTGCCGGTCTTGGTCATGCCCGCGGCGAGGTAGCCGCCGAGGAAGCCGGCCTGCGCGGTGTCGAACTGCATCGAGTAGACGTTGCTCAGTTCGGAGCCGGCGTCGACGATCGCGAACTGCTGCTCCGGGTTGGCCGCAGCGATCTTGTTGGTCGCCTCGCTCATCAGGCCGCCGACCGCGAGGATGAAGTCGCAGTTCTGGCTGACGTAGGCGTTGAGGTTGACCTCGTAGTCGGCCTCGGCGTTCGACGCGACGTACTTAGGCTCGATGCCGTCCTTCTCCTCGGCGGCGGCCTGCAGGCCGGCCCAGGCGGAGGCGTTGAACGACTTGTCGTCGATGCCGCCGGTGTCGGTCACCATGCAGGCGGTGTACTTCTTGCCGCCGTCGGCGGCGTTGTTCTCATCCGGAGCGTCGCCACAGGCGGCAGCGCTGAGGACGAGCCCGCTGGCCGCGAATACCGAGACGATCCGCATCCCACGCTGAGAGCGCAAGACGGTCTCCCTTCACATTGCACACCGCTGTCAGACGGTGGCAGTTTCGAGCCGCGCGGCAGGTGCCTGCGGCTTCCCACAGTTTCGGAGGCAGAGCGTACGCCCATGCTTCCCACCACTTGGTAATCGTGCCGGACCGTTGGACGCCTGTTACGCGCGCGTGACCCGGCGGTGCATCTCGTCACGTTAGGTGTCACAAACTTGTACCGCGTGGTCTCTTGGTCCGCTTCGCCGCGAGCTCTGGCGCCTCACTGCGGAGGCGCCAGAGCTATCCTGCTCAGCGCCAGAAGACGGCGACCGCGGCGGTCACCAGCGTCATGCCGATGATCGCCAGGAAGTGGCCGCGGTTGACGCTGTCCCGCTTGCGGGCGAAGAAGACCATCACAAAGATGATCACGGCCAGCAGGAACTTGGTGACGAGCTTGGCGGGGTCGGGCTCGTTGCCGTCCCGCAGCGGAGCCGCGAGGCCGATGCCGGAGACGACCTGGATGATCGAACCCCAGAGCATCGCCGAGTTGATCTTCAGCTTCCCGGTGACGTACTGGGCGATGGCGCCGCCCAGCAGCAGCGCGAAACCGAACAGATGCACGTAGAGCAGCACGAGGCGAAGAGCTTCCATGCGGCCAATCCTCTCCTACTACGCCCGGTCGTCGAACGGCAGGCTTTTAGCAGTGATTGCACCCGATAACTGCCGTACGCCGGAATCAACTCCCCCCACCGCGGGACGAAAGCGCAGGCACCGCCCGGATCAGCCCTTGACCGCGCCCGAGGTGAGCCCGGACACGATGTAGCGCTGCAGGAACTGGAAGACCAGCACCGTCGGGATCGCCGTCAGCAGCGTGCCGGCGGCGAAGATGCCGAAGTTGCTGTTGCGCTCGGTCCCCTCCAGCAGGCCGTACATCCCCACCGCGAGGGTCTTGGAGCCGGTGTCGGTGAGGAAGACGTTGGCGATCAGGAACTCGTTGATCGTGGTGATGAAGGAGAGCAGGCCGGCGACGGCGAGGATCGGCGCCGCCAGCGGCAGGATGATCCGGAAGAAGACCTGCGCGTGCGAGGCGCCGTCCATGGTGGCCGACTCGTCCAGCTCCTTGGGGAGCGTGTCGAAGAAGCCCTTCATCAGCCAGGTGTTCACCCCGAGCGCGCCGCCGAGATAGACGAGCATCAGGCCCCCGGCGGAGTTGAAGCCGATCGGCGGCCAGTACTCGCTCACCGTCGTGAAGATCATGAAGATCGCCACGATCGCCAGGAACTGCGGGAACATCTGGATCAGCAGCAGCGACAGCAACCCCACCCGCCGGCCGCGGAAGCGCATCCGCGAGAAGGCGTACGCCGCCAGCGCCGAGAGGAAGACCGACGCCGCCGAGGCGGTGAGCGCGATCATCATCGAGTTGAGGAACCAGGACCCGAAGGCGGTCCGGTCGAACAGTTCGGTGAAGTTCGCGAACGACAGCCCGTTGGTCGGCGCCAGGTTCGTGGAGGAGAGGGTGCCGAGCGGGTTGAACGCCGCCGAGACGACGAAGACGATCGGGAAGAGGCTGAAGACAACGGCCAGCACCCCGACCACGTGCCGCCAGCCGACCTGCGTCAGCCAGCGCCGGCGTCTGCGCCCGCGCCCCGGGGCAGCCGACGTGCGCGCCGGCGCCCGGTCCGTGACAACGTCCGTCGTCATGAGAGCCCTCCCCCTACGTCGGCGGTCACCGCGACAGGCTGTGGATCGATGGTCATGACCAGACCTCCTCCTGTGCGCGGGTCCGCCGGAAGCTGATCGCCGAGATCGTCGCCACCAGCGCGAAGATGAAGATGGAGATCGCCGCCGCGTAGCCGAACTGCGCCCCCTGGCCGCCGAACGCCAGCCGGTAGGTGTAGGTGATCAGCAGGTCGGTCGCGCCGGCGGTCGGGTTGTCCGCCGGGAAGGGCGCGCCTTCGGTGGTCAGCCAGATCGCGTTGAAGTTGTTGAAGTTGAACGCGAACGACGAGATCAGCAGCGGCGAGAGGGAGATCAGCAGCAGCGGCAGCGTGATCTTGCGGAATCGCTGCCACGGATTCGCCCCGTCCACGGCGCTCGCCTCACCCAGCTCCTTCGGGATCGACTGCAGCGCGCCGGTGGCCACCAGGAACATGTACGGATACCCGAGCCAGAGCTGGATCATGATCACCGCCAGCCGGGCCGACCAGGGCTCGCCGAGCCAGTTGACGTCCAGCCCGAAGAGGTTGTTGATCAGGCCGAAGTCGGTGTTGAACATGTCCCGCCAGATCAGCAGCATCGCGAACGACGGCATCGCGTACGGCAGGATCAGCAGGATGCGGTAGAGGTTCGTGCCGCGCATCCGCGGATGGTGCAGCGCCAGCGCGCAGAACATGCCGAGCAGGAACGTGCCGCCGGTGGAGCCGATGGCGAAGGCGAAGTTCCAGATCAGCGTGGACAGGAACGGGCCGGAGACGTTCGGGTCGCTCAGCACCCGGGTGAAGTTGGCCAGCCCGACGCCGACCTTCCAGCCCTGTGCGAGCGTCTCGCCGTCGTCGGCGACGAAGGAACCGCTCGCCTCGTCGGCGGTCCAGACCTTGCCGGTCTCGGCGTCGCGGACACAGTCACACGCCTGGTCGTACGCCCGCACGGCCCGGCCCTCGTACGCCCGGGTCAGACCCGCGGCCCGGATGGCGCCCGCCTCGGTGGGCACGACGAAGTCGGTGACCTCCTGGCTGCGGGCTCCGGCCTGACCGAAGTTGAGGATGGTGTAGCCGTCGGCGGCAGTGATCTTGCCGCCGGTGGCGACTGTCACGTCGGCCGGGTCGAGCGGGCTGAGCCCGTCGCTGTCACCGGCGTACGCGGTCCCGGTCGTCGGGTCGGTGATCAGGAAGACCAGCGGGTCGCTGCCCGGATCCCCCTTGGTCGCGACCGAGAGGGTGTAGTCGGCCGAGTCGGCCACCCGGACCACCGAGGCGGTCTGGATGGCGGTGATCGCCTCGTCCTTGGTGCCGCGGTGACCGTCGGAGAAGTTGGTGAAGGCGGTCGCCGCGGTGATCAGCACCGGGAGCACCTGGAAGGCGATCAGGAACAGCGTCCCCGGGACCAGGTACTTCATCGGGATGTGCCGGCGGGTCAGATAGAGGTATCCGAGACCGGCGGTGGTCGCCACCAGCAGCGCGAGCCCACCCCAGGCCTCGGCCTCGATCAGCGGGAAGGCTCCCCAGACCGCGATCGCGGCGGCCAGGCCGAGCAGGACCACCTTGACGACGAGTCCGGTGACGGTGACCGGCGCGTCGCTGCGCGCGGCACGGCTCGTTGGCTGCGGGCCCTCGGGCCCCCGGCCCGGGGTCTGCGGTGCAGACCCCGGGCCGGTCAGTGGCGCGTTCATTACTTGATCTGATCCGCGATGGTCTTCGCGGCTGCGTCCACGGCGCCCTTCACGTCGGCGCCGCCGACGATCGCGGCCTCGGCCTTGCCGAACGGGTCCCAGATGGCGGCCATCTCGGGGATCGCGGGCAGCGGGTCACCCTCGGCGCCGGCGGCCTGGAACTTGGCCAGGTCCGGGTCGGCGCCCTTGACCTGGTCGAGCGCGGCGGTCAGCGCCGGCGGCCGGGCCTCGGCGTTGTAGAGCGCCACCGCGACCTCGGTGGAGGTGGTGTAGTTGGTGACGAACTCCTGCGCCAGGGCCTTGTTGGCACCCTTGCTGGCGACGTAGAAGGCCTGCGCGCCGATGAACGGGCGGGCAGCCTCACCGTCGGCGAAGCCCGGGATGTTGGAGATGTCATACGAGATCTCCGCCTTCTTGGCGTCCGCGGTGGCCCACGGTCCGGAGATCAGGAATGCGCACTTGCCGCCGGCGAAGGTGGAGATGGAGTTGGTGTCGCTGATCGAACGCTTCAGCGCACCCTCGCCCTTCTCACCCAGCTTGGCGATCTTGGAGAAGGCCTCGACCGACTCCGGCTTGCCCACACCCAGGTCGCTCGGGTCGTAGCCGCCGTCGGCGCCGGTGCCGAAGAGGTAGCCGCCACCGGAGGTGTAGAACGGGTAGATGTGGTACGCGTCACCCTTGTCGCCGACCTGCAGGCAGAGGATCTCGCTGACCTTGCCATCGGCCTTGAGCTTCTTGCCGGTGGCGACGAGGTCCTCGATGGTCTTCGGCGCCTCGGGTGCCAGCTCGGTGTTGCGGATCAGCGCCAGGTTCTCCATGGCGTACGGCACACCGTAGAGCTGGCCGTTGTACGAGGTGGCCGCGATCGCGGTCTCGTTGAAGCCGGCCTTCTGCTCGGCGGTGAGCTGAACGGGGTCGATCGCCCCGTTCTGCACCATGTTGCCGATCCAGTCGTGGGCGCCGACGACAACGTCCGGCCCCGCGCCCTGCTGGGAGGCGGTCACGAAGTTGGTCTGCAGGTCCTTGGAGACCGCCTGGACCTCGACGGTCACGCCGTTCTCGGCGCCGAACTTCTCCGCGAAGGGCTTGAGTGCCTCGGTCCGCTTGTCGTCGGCCCAGATCACCAGCTTGCCGCCGGCCGCGTCGGTGGACGTCTCCGCCGGTTCGTCGCTCGTGCCACAACCGGCAAGCGCCAGCGCCATGGCAAAAGCGGCGACGACACCCGTGGTACGGATGCGCATCGTTGCTCCTGTCGTCGTGGCTGACGACCGGGGGCGGCCGCCAGCCTTCTGGTCTTCAAAAGTTCACGCAACCGGCGCCCGCGGGTGCCGCGCCGCTGCGGTCCCAGGTGTTGCCGGGACGTTAGCAACAGGTTGCAGCGATTGGAAGACTTTGCAAAGTGTACGCAAGGATTTGCCGATGGGTTAAGGTGCGGCCATGCGCGCACGCCTGTCCGACATCGCCCGGCAGGCCGAGGTCAGCGAGGCGACCGTCTCCCGGGTGCTCAACGACCGGCCCGGAGTGGCGCCGGAGACCCGGCAGGCCGTTCTCACCGCTCTCGACGTGCTCGGCTACGAGCGCCCGGCCCAGCTGCGCAAGCGCAGCGCCGGCCTCGTCGGCCTGGTCGTACCCGAACTGGACAACCCCATCTTTCCCGCGTTCGCGCAGGTCATCGAGTCGACCCTTGCGCAGAGTGGTTTCACCCCCGTGCTCTGCACCCAAACTGCGGGGGGCGTCACAGAAGACGAGTACGTGGAGATGCTCCTCGATCGCCAGGTGTCGGGCATCGTCTTCGTCTCCGGCCTGCACGCCGACACCGCCGCCGACCACGACCGCTACCGGACCCTGCTCGCCCGCCGGCTGCCGATCGTGATGGTCAACGGCCACGTCCCGGGCCTCGCCGCCCCCTTCGTCTCCTGCGACGAGCGGGAGGCCGCCGAGCTCGCCGTGGCGCACCTGGTGGCGCTCGGCCACCGGCGCATCGGCCTGATCACCGGACCGGACAGGTTCAGCCCGGTGCAGCGCAAACTCGCCGGCTACCGGCAGGCGATGCGCCGGCTGCTCGCCACCACGGACGCCGACCTCGACGTGCTCGCCGAGCTGTCGCTCTTCGGTGTCGAGGGGGGCGAGGCCGCCGCCGCGCGACTGCTGGAGCGCGGAGTCACCGGCATCGTCTGCGGGTCGGACCTGATGGCGCTGGGCGCCATCCGCGCCGCCCGACAGCGGGGTCACCGGGTGCCGCAGGACGTCTCCGTGGTCGGCTTCGACGACTCACCGCTGATGGCCTTCACCGACCCGCCGCTGACCACCATGCGCCAGCCGGTCACGGCGATGGCGGTGGCCGCGGTCCGCGCCCTGGTCGACGAGATCAACGGCCACGGCGCACCCCACTCCGAGTACGTCTTCCGCCCTGAGCTGGTCGTCCGCGGCTCCACCGCGATCGCCGCGGACCCGCCCCCGCCACCGGCGGCGACCACCGGACCCGAGGCAACCGCCCGGCCGGCGACCGGCGCCGGCGAGGCGGCTCCCCCCGTCGCGGCACAGCCCGCGCCGCGATCCGAGCCGGACCCCGGGAACGAACTGCGGAGCGCCGTCGCGTCCCGTTGACCACCCGCCATCCGTCTTGCGCAAGGATTGCTTGACTCTTGCAAGCCCGGCGCGGCATTCTGCTGGCAAAGCGGCCCAATCCTCACCATCCGGGCCCGCGCCCCAGCGGCCGGCCGCCGCGCACGGGCAACCACCGCGCCAGCAGAACGGGGATCACCATGACCCAGAACACCCCCCGCACCACCGACGACGCGACCTGGTGGCGCTCCGCCGTCGTCTACCAGGTGTACGTCCGCAGCTTCGCCGACGCCAACGGCGACGGCATCGGTGACCTGCGCGGCATCACGCAGCGCCTGCCGTACCTGCGCGACCTCGGCGTCGACGCGCTCTGGCTGACGCCCTTCTACACCTCGCCGCAGATCGACGGCGGCTACGACGTGGCGGACTACCGCGACGTCGACCCGATCTTCGGCAACCTCGACGACTTCGACACCATGATCGGCCAGGCGCACTCCCTCGGGCTGCGGGTCATCGTCGACCTGGTGCCGAACCACACCTCCAGCGCCCACCCCTGGTTCACCGCCGCCCTCGCCGCCGGACCCGGCTCCGCCGAACGCGAGCGCTACCTCTTCCGGGACGGCCGGGGCGCCGACGGCGAACTGCCCCCCAACGACTGGGAGTCGATCTTCGGCGGTCCCGCCTGGACCCGGGTCGCCGACGGCCAGTGGTACCTGCACCTCTTCGACCCCGCCCAGCCGGACCTGAACTGGCGCCACCCCGAGGTCCGGGCCGAGTTCGAAGAGATCCTGCGCTTCTGGCTGGACCGCGGCGTCGACGGCTTCCGCATCGACGTGGCGCACGGAATGATCAAGGAGGAAGGGCTGCCGGACGTGGGATTCGGCATGCTCATCGACGGCCGCCGGCAGTCCTCGATGCTCGGCAGCGGCCAGCTGCCCTACTTCGATCAGGACGAGGTGCACGACATCTACCGCGCCTGGCGGCCCATCCTCGACAGCTACCCCGGCGGCCGGATGGCCGTGGCGGAGGCCTGGGCCGAAACGCCCCAGCGGCTGGCCCGCTACATCGGCCCGGACGAACTGCAGCAGGCGTTCAGCTTCGACTTCCTCGACGCCACCTGGGAAGCCGGCTCCTTCCGCAAGGTCATCGACACCGCGCTCGCCGAGGCGACGATCGTCGGCGCGCCGACCACCTGGGTCCTCTCCAACCACGACAAGCAGCGCCACGTCACCCGGTACGGCGACGGCGAGGTCGGACTGCGCCGGGCCCGCGCGGCAGCGTTGCTGATGCTCGCCCTGCCCGGCTGCACCTACCTCTACCAGGGCGAGGAGCTGGGCCTGCCGGAGGTGCTCGACCTCCCCGACGAGCTGCGCCAGGACCCGTCGTTCCTGCGTACCGGCGAGAGCCGCGACGGCTGCCGGGTACCGCTGCCCTGGGAGGGCACCGAGCCGCCGTACGGCTTCGGGCCGGCCGGCTGCGACAAGTCCTGGCTGCCCGCCCCCGCGAGCTGGGCGCAGCTCTCCGTCGCCGCCCAGACCGGCGTCGCCGGCTCCACCCTGGAGCTCTACCGCAGTGCGCTGCGGATCCGGCGTGCCCACCCCGGCCTGGCCGGCTCGGACGACCCGGTGCGCTGGCTCGACGCCGCGCCCGGTGTGCTGGCCTTCAGCCGTCGCGCCACGCCGGACGCGCCGGAGCTGGTCTGCGTGGTCAACATCTCGGCGGCCCCGGCTCCGGTCGGCGGGTACGGCCCGGTCCTGCTCGCCAGCGCCCCGCCGACCGAGGTCGACGGCGAGATCGCGCTGCCGGTCGACGCCGCCGCGTGGTTCGAACGCGAGTGAACGGGTAACCGACGGGTCCCTGGTCGTCCGGTGAGTTCTCGCACTGCCGGGCGGCCGGGCCCCGTCCCACCTCGAACGGCCCGGGGCGTCGCCCTCTCAGGCCCGGGAGGTCAGCAGGTCGGCGACGCGCTGGAAGCCGGCCCGGACCTCCGCTTCGGTCGGCGGATCCGGGGTCTCCACCTCCTCGGCCCCCTCCTCGTCCTCCTCGTCGACGGTGTCGGCGTAGTCGCCGTAGAGGTCGGCCCGTTCCACCTGCGCGGCCTCGTCGGCCGCCGCGGTACGCGCGGAGGTGATCTCGCTGCGGATCTCCTCCACCGACACCGCCGGCAGCAGGGGTTCCACCACCGCCATCAGATCATCGTCAGCGACGATCCACTCGGCCATCGAGAGCGCGTGCGGCCGCTCGTACGGCCCACAGACCACCGGCTCCCACTCCTCGGCCTCGTCCAACGGGCCGAACGTGATGATCCACGGCAGGGCGATCATCGGTGAGTCGTCCGGCAGGTCCAGCGTCACAAGTGCACCCATGGATCCCATCATCGCCGCAGGGAAGCGCCTCGGGGCCGCATCGGCCGAAAGCCGGTACGGCCCGGAGGGGTCAGCGCGCGGGACGGCGGTTGCGGCGCACCAGGAAGACGATCAGGCCCGCCACCAGAGACATCACCACGACGCCGAAGGCCAGGCCCACGACGAGGATCAGCGTCAGATCGGGCGTCCAGAGTTCGGTCCGCGGCCCCAGGTCCGGGGACGGCACCTTCCCGAGCGGGTGCTCCGGCACCTCCGGCACCTCCTCGGTGAGGGCCCGCAGGATGTTGACCTGGCCGAAGCCGTACTCCTCGTCGCGGCCGGGCGCACCGAGGTCGTCCGCGGTCGAGATCAGGCGGTTGACCACGTTCGCCGCGGAGAGCTCCGGGAACTGCGCCCGCAGCAGCGCCGCCGCGCCCGCGACGATCGGGCTCGCCGCGCTGGTGCCACCCATCATCAGGTCGTAGCCGGGCCGCAGTGGCTCACCGAGAGGCTCCATGTCGGCCGCGGTGAGGACGGCCAGCTCGACGCCGGGCGCGGAGAGTGCGATCTCCGGGCCGCGCAGACCACCGTCCCAGAAGCGCCCCTTGGCGTCGACCGCCGACACCGCCAGCACCCCCGGAATCCGGCCCGGGACCTCGACGCCGCGGTCCGGATCCGCCTCGGGATCCTCGGCGTCGACCTTGTTGCCCGCCGAGGCGACCACCACCACGTCGTGGGACTGGGCGTAATGCAACGCCTCCAGCAGCCGGTCGGTCTGACCCACCGACATCGACACGTTGATCACGTCCGCGCCCTGGTCCACGGCGTACCTGATGCCCTGGGGGACGTCAGTGCCGCCGAGCCCACCGGAGAAGACCTTGACGGGGAGGATCTTCGCTCCCGGGGCGATGCCGAGGACGCTGTCCGGTCCGCGGCCGTTGCCGGCGATCAGACCCGCAACCCCGGTGCCGTGGTTGCGGTTGTCGACCAGGCCCTTGTCCTGATCGCCGGTCATCCGCGACCCTTCCAGCACCTGCCCGGCCAGATCCGGGTGCGTGGCGTCGACACCACTGTCGACGACCGCGACAACCACGCCCTCGCCGGTGGTGACCCGGTGCACCTCGTCGATCCGCAACGTGTCGAGATGCCACTGGTGGCCGCGGACGGTGGGCGCGGCGTACGCCGGTCCGGTCTGAGCGACCAGCGTCGTCACCAGCGCGAGCACACCGGCAACCGCCATCCGCCGGGCGGGTCTGCGTCCCGTACCCATCGTCATGTGCCCCTTCCCCGTGGCATCGAAGCCACTGGACCCTATCGAGTGGACAGTGCCCCTACCAGCCCGCCGCCCCGGCCCCCGCCGGACCACGACGGCGGTTAACCTCGTGGCGTGCACGAGCGACCCCACCTCCACCGGCGAACCCCCGCGGGCGATCGACGACCGGCCACGCCGAGGCGGTTGCGCAGCGGACTCGCCGCGCTCCTGCTCGGCCTGACTCTGGTCCCGGCCGCCGCGGCACCCGCCGCCGCCGCGCCGGCCTGCGGCCCGGCCGGAGGCGCCGCACCCGCCCAGCGGACCTGGGCCCTGGACCGCCTCGCGCCCGAGTCGGTCTGGCCCCTCACCCGCGGCGGCGGAATCGTCGTGGCGGTCATCGACTCAGGGGTGGCCGCCGGCCATCCCCTGCTGCGGGGGCAGGTGCTTCCCGGCGTCGACCTGGGCCTGCCGAACCACAGAGGACAGTGCGACGAGGTCGGGCACGGCACCCTCATCGGCGGCATCATCGCCGGCCGGACAGGCACCGGCGTCCCCTACAGCGGCATCGCACCGGAAGCGCGGATCCTGCCGATCCGGATTCTGCGCGACACCGCACGCACCTTCGATCAGGACCTGCCGGCCCGGATCGCCACGGCGATCCGCTGGGCCGTGGACAAGGGCGCCCACGTCATCAACCTCTCGCTGGTCACCGTGGACACCCCCGCGCTCGCCGAAGCCGTCCGGTACGCCGTCAGCAAGCGCGTGGTCCTGGTGGCCGCCGCCGGCAACCAGTCCGAACAGCAGCCGGGGCAGCCGGCCTACCCGGCCCGCTACCCGGGGGTCATCGCCGTTGCCGGGATCGACCAGCAGAGCGGCCATGTCGGCAGCTCCGTCAGCGGTGACTACGTCGACGTGGCCGCGCCGGGTCTGGCGATCGACGGTCCGGCGCCGGGTGGCGACGGCTACCTGCACGAGTCCGA
>Ga0233363_1000143_pt1 | contig 35598 bp, 32 predicted proteins | sample ElkDunMinimDraft_18_FD_191534 | JGI IMG/M metagenome (GOLD analysis project Ga0233363, IMG submission 191534) | Fecal eukaryotic communites from dung pellets of Tule Elk in California, USA - Elk Dung C16 | ecosystem: Host-associated > Mammals > Digestive system > Large intestine > Fecal | place... | reverse complement strand
GAGCTGGTCGGACAGGCGCCGGAACGCGAGCAGACCGCCGTCGGGGTCGGCCCCGTCCGCGAACCAGCCGAGCATGACCGGCAGGAGCTGGCGCTGGATCGCCGCCCGCCGCGAGACGCCGTCGGTCAGCGCCGCGATGTGCCGGACGGCACCGGCCGGGTCCCGGTACCCGATGGCGGCCAGCCGGGCGCGCGCCGCCTCCGGTGCGAGCCTCGCCTCCTCGGTCGACAGCGCGGCGGTGGCCGGCAGCAGCGGCCGGTAGAACAGCTCCTCGTGCAGCCGCCGCACGTCGCGGCGGGTCGTGCGCCAGCGCGCGAGCAGCCCTTCCGGCCCCTCGGCCCGCATGCCCATCGTGCGGGCGAGGCGCCGCAGGTCCGCGTCGGACGTCGGCACCAGGTGCGTGCGCTGCAGGCGGTGCAGCTGGATGCGGTGCTCCATCATCCGCAGCCACCGGTAGCACACGGCCAGCTGCGCGGCGTGGTCCCGCCCGACGTAGCCCCCGGCGGCCAGCGCCGCCAACGCCGTCAGCGTGCTGGGGCTGCGGATCGTCTCGTCCGCACGCCCGTGCACGAGCTGCAGCAGCTGCACCGTGAACTCCACGTCCCGCAGGCCACCGCTGCCGAGCTTGAGCTGACGGTCCGCCTCGGCGCGCGGGATGTGGGCCTCGACCCGCCGGCGCATCGCCTGCGAGTCCTCGACGAAGTTGTCCCGCTGGACCGCCGACCACACGAACGGCGACACGGCCTCGACGTACGCGCGTCCCACCTCGCGGTCCCCTGCCAGCGGGCGGGCCTTGAGCAGCGCCTGGAACTCCCACGTCTTCGCCCAGCGCTCGTAGTACGCGCGGTGGCTGGCGACGGTCCGCACCAGCGGGCCGTCCTTGCCCTCGGGGCGCAGCGCTGCGTCGACGGGCCACAGCGCGGGCTCGCCCGCCGGCGCGCAGCAGGCCCGGGCCACGCCGGCGGCCAGCCGGGCGCCGGTGACCATGGCCACGTCCTCGGGGGTGCCGTCCACGGGCTCGGCGACGTACACGACGTCGACGTCGGAGACGTAGTTGAGCTCGCGTCCGCCCGCCTTGCCCATCCCGATGACGGCCAGGCGCACGCCGCGTCCCTCGTCCTCGAGCTCGGCGCGGGCGAGCGCCAGCGACGCCTCGAGCGCGGCCGCCGCGAGGTCCGCGAGGGCAGCACCGACGCCCGGCATCCGGCTCAGCGGGTCGTCGGCCGTCAGGTCGGTCGCCGCGATGCGGAGCAGCCGGGTCCGGTACGCACGCCGCATCGCGTCGACGCCCGGCGTGCCCGACAACCCTGCGACCGGCACCTCGGCGTCGGGGTCGGCGTCGACGGCACGCAGCAGCTCGGCACGCACCTGTCCCGCGTCCACACCGAGGCCGGGGGTCGGGTCCGCGACGACGCGCAGGTTGCCCGGGTGCGCGGCGAGCGTGTTGCCGATGGCGGACGAGGCGCCGGTCAGCGCGAGCAGCCGGCGACGCGCCGGCCCGTCGTCGGCCAGCACGTCGCGCAGCAGGCCCGACAGCGCCGGGTCCCGCTGCACCGCCCCGGCCACCTTCGCGAGCGCGAGCAGGGCCTCGTCGGGGTCGCCGACGTCGGCCAGTGCGCCCACGACGTGGTCGACCGCGTCCGGGTCGACCGCACGCAGCGCCGCGTCGGCCAGGAGCCGCTCCGCGCGCGGCACGTCGGCCACGCCCACCCGAGTCAACCGGGCTGCGACGGAGGCGCCGCGGCCCGTGGACGTCGACATGGGCGTCAGATCAGCGGCAGGAACCGCTGGAGCTCGTACGGGGTCACCTGCGCACGGTACTCGGCCCACTCCTGGCGCTTGTTGCGCAGGAAGTAGTCGAAGACGTGCTCGCCGAGCGTCTCGGCGACGAGCTCGGAGCGCTGCATGACCTCGATCGCCGCCTCCAGGGACGTCGGGAGCGGCTCGATGCCGAGCGCCTTGCGCTCGGCGTCCGTCAGCTCCCAGACGTCGTCGTCGGCGCCCTCGGGCAGCTCGTACCCCTCCTCGATGCCCTTGAGCCCGGCTGCCAGCAGCACGGCGAACGAGAGGTACGGGTTGGTGGCCGAGTCCACGGCGCGGTACTCGACGCGGCTCGAGTTGCCCTTGCCGGGCTTGTACATCGGCACGCGCACGAGGGCGGAGCGGTTGTTGTGGCCCCAGCAGATGAAGCTCGGCGCCTCGGCGCCGCCCCAGAGCCGCTTGTAGGAGTTGACGAACTGGTTGGTCACCGCGGTGATCTCCGCCGCGTGCCTCAGCAGCCCCGCGATGAACGACCGTGCGACCTTCGACAGCTCGAGCGGCGCACCCGCCTCGTGGAACGCGTTGCGGTCGCCCTCGAACAGCGACAGGTGCGTGTGCATGCCGGAGCCCGGCTGGTCCGCGAGCGGCTTGGGCATGAAGGACGCGAACACGCCCTGCTCGAGCGCGACCTCCTTGACCACCGTGCGGAAGGTCATGATGTTGTCCGCCGTCGTCAGCGCGTCGGCGTACCGCAGGTCGATCTCGTTCTGGCCCGGGCCCGCCTCGTGGTGCGAGAACTCGACCGAGATCCCCATCGACTCGAGCATCGTGATCGCGGCACGTCGGAAGTCGTGCGCGGTGCCGCGCGGCACGTGGTCGAAGTAGCCGCCCTGGTCGACGGGCACCAGGGGACGCGTCGGGTCGGCCGGTGCGTCGAAGAGGTAGAACTCGACCTCGGGGTGCGTGTAGAAGGTGAAGCCGCGGTCGCTCGCGCGGTCCAGCGCGCGCTTGAGCACGTACCGCGAGTCGGCGAGCGACGGCTCCCCGTCAGGCGTCAGCAGGTCGCAGAACATGCGCGCGGTGCCGTGCCGCTCCCCCCGCCAGGGCAGGATCTGGAACGTCGACGGATCGGGCTTGGCGATCATGTCGGCCTCGTACACGCGCGTGAGGCCCTCGATCGCGCTGCCGTCGAACCCGATGCCCTCGCTGAACGCCTGCTCGAGCTCCGCGGGCGCGACGGCGACCGACTTGAGCATCCCGAGCACGTCCGTGAACCACAGACGGATGAAGCGGATGTCCCGCTCCTCGACGGTTCGGAGCACGAACTCCTGCTGCCTGTCCATGGCGTACATCCTGCCTGATGACCGGCCCCTGCGGTGCGCGCGTCCCACAGGTGGCCGAGCCGGCCGTCTGTGCGCTGGCCCACAGCGCCCGGCACCACCCGCCGATAGGCTCGGCGCATGTCGACCAGTGACGCCCCGACACCCCGCCGCGTACGCGTGCACCACCTGCAGGCAGCCAAGGAGCGCGGTGAGCGGCTGACCATGCTCACGGCCTACGACGCCGTCACGGCGCGCATCTTCGACGACGCAGGCGTCGACATGCTGCTCGTCGGCGACTCCATCGGGAACACCATGCACGGGTACCGCACCACGCTGCCGGTGACCCTGGACGAGATCGTCGTCGCCGCACGGGCCGTCGCCGGCGCGGCACGGCGCGCCTTCGTCGTCGCCGACCTGCCGTTCGGCACGTACGAGGCCGGTCCGGAGCAGGCGCTCGCCAGCGCCGTGCGCATCATGAAGGAGACGGGCGTCGCCGCGGTGAAGCTCGAGGGCGGGCACCGTTCGGTGCCCCAGATCCGCGCCCTCACGCAGGCCGGGATCCCCGTCGTCGCGCACCTCGGGTACACGCCCCAGTCGGAGAACGCGCTGGGAGGGCCCCGCGTGCAGGGCCGGGGCCACGCGGCCGAGGAGATCAGCGACGACGCCGTCGCCGTGACGGACGCCGGTGCCGTCGCGATCGTGCTGGAGATGGTGCCCGCGTCCGTCGCCGCCCGCATCACCGAGGTCGTCCGCGTGCCCACCATCGGTATCGGCGCCGGCTCGCAGTGCGACGGCCAGGTGCTGGTGTGGGTGGACATGGCCGGCATGGGCGACTGGTCGCCCCGGTTCGCCAAGCGCTTCGGCGAGGTCGGTGCCGCCCTGACGGCGGCCGCCCGCGGCTACGTCGACGAGGTGCGCTCCGGCTCCTTCCCGGAGGCCGCGCACTCCTTCGACTCGTGAGGCGCGCGCCCGGTCACGGTGTCGTGACCGGGCGCGACGCTCAGCCCTGCTCGTCCTGCGCGTCCCACGCGTCGTTGCGAGCGCGGGCCTTCTCGAGCGCCTGCGCAGCCTCCTCACGCGTCGGGTAGGGGCCCATGAGCTGCGACCAGTCGCTCTGGCGGCCCTGCTCCACCTGGTTGGTCCGGATGTTGTAGAAGTACTCCGCCACGTCGGCTCCTCCTCGTCCCGGCGGGCCGTGCCGCCCCGTCGCTACGTAGACTGCCAAGCATGCCGTCGGTCCACACGCCGCGCACCGCGCTCGTCCCCGGGCAGGTCAGCCCGCGACGACCCGTGCCCGCGCGTATCCCCCGCCCGGAGTACGTCGACAAGCCCATGCCCGCACCGTGGCGCGGGCCCGACGTCCTCGACGACGACACGGTCGCGCGCGTCCGCGTCGCCTCGCGCATCGCCGCCCAGGCGTTGCAGGAGGTGGGCCGCCACGTCGCCCCCGGCGTCACGACCGACGAGCTCGACGCGATCGGCCACCAGTTCCTGCTCGACCACGACGCCTACCCCTCGACGCTCGGGTACCGGGGCTTCCCCAAGTCGCTGTGCACGTCCGTCAACGAGGTGATCTGCCACGGCATCCCCGACTCGACGGTGGTCGAGGACGGCGACATCGTGAACATCGACGTCACGGCGTACATCGGTGGTGTGCACGGCGACAACAACGCGACGTTCCTGGCCGGCGACGTGGACGAGGAGTCGCGACTGCTCGTGGAGCGCACGCGCGAGGCGCTCGAGCGCGGCATCAGGGCGGTCCGTCCGGGGCGCGAGATCAACGTCATCGGACGCGTCATCGAGAAGTACGCGGCGCGCTTCGGCTACGGCGTCGTGCGCGACTTCACGGGCCACGGCGTCGGTCCCGCGTTCCACACGGGGCTCGTCGTGCCGCACTACGACGCGGCACCCGAGTACGCCACGCTCATCGAGCCCGGCATGGTCTTCACGATCGAGCCGATGCTCGACCTGGGCACCGCGGACTGGGAGATGTGGGACGACGGGTGGACGGTCGTCACGGCCGACCGGCGCCGCTCTGCGCAGTTCGAGCACACCCTGCTGGTCACCGAAACCGGAGCGGAGATCCTGACGCTGCCATGAGCAAGGACGCGAAGCACAAGCACGCAGGGGCCGACACGGCGTTCGGCATCGACATCGGCGGGTCCGGCATCAAGGGGGCGCCCGTCGACCTGAAGTCCGGTGAGTTCACGGCCGACCGGGTGCGCATCCCCACGCCGCAGCCCGCCACGCCGCAGGCCGTCGCGCAGACCGTCGCCGAGGTCGTCGACTCGTTCGACCTCGACAAGGGCGTCCCGATCGGCGTGACGTTCCCGGCGGTCATCCTGCACGGCGTCGCGCAGTCGGCCGCCAACGTGGACGACTCGTGGATCGGGACGGACGTGGCCGCGACCGTCGGCGGGGCGACGGGCCGGCGGGTGCTGGCCGTGAACGACGCGGACGCCGCGGGGTACGCCGAGGTCGTCTACGGCGCGGCGAAGGGTGTCCATGGGGTCGTCCTGGTCGTCACGCTGGGCACGGGCATCGGCTCGGCGCTCGTCGTCGACGGCGTCCTGGTGCCCAACACGGAGCTCGGCCACCTGGAGATCGACGGGTACGACGCCGAGTCGCGCGCGTCCGACGCCGCCCGCGACCGCGAGGACCTGTCGTTCGAGCAGTGGGCGGAGCGCCTGCAGCGGTACTTCTCGGTGGTCGAGAACCTCTTCTGGCCCGACCTCATCGTCGTCGGCGGGGGTGTGAGCAAGAAGCACGAGCAGTTCCTCCCGCTGCTGGACCTGCGCACCCGCATCGTCCCCGCAGGGCTGCGCAACGCCGCGGGGATCGTGGGCGCGGCGCGGCTCGCCGCGACCGGTGGTCGCTGACGACCCCTGCGAAACCCGATCGCCGCTACCCCGGGACAGCGAACCTACGGTCGCGTAGGGTGGGGCCATCCGCACGACGAGCAACCGCTCCACCCCACGGCTGGGAAGTCGAATCAGCCCTGGAGGTCATGTGGCTGCTGCACCCGTAACTGCGCCCCCCGTCCCGACGCGTCCCCGTCAGGCGGCCGCGACCGGCAGCTATCACGAGCTGTCCGCGCAGGTGCGCGAGGCAGGACTGCTCGAGCGCACACCCGGCTTCTACATCTCGCTGCTCGCGGGGCTCACCGCCGTCCTCGGCGGCCTGGTCACGGCGTTCGTGCTCCTGGGCCACTCGTGGTGGCAGCTGCTGGTGGCCGCCGGCCTCGGCCTGGTCCTGACGCAGTTCGCGTTCGTCGCGCACGAGGCGTCCCACCGCCAGGTGCTGCTCACCGGCCCGGCGAACGACCGGCTCGGCCGGGTGCTCGCCAACGGCGTCGTCGGCATCAGCCACTCGTGGTGGATGACGAAGCACACGCGGCACCACGCCAACCCGAACCGGGTCGGCAAGGACCCCGACATCGAGTGGGACACCATCTCCTTCCTCGAGGAGGACGCCGCCAAGCAGCGCGGACTCATGGCGGCCATCACCCGCAAGCAGGGCTGGCTCTTCTTCCCGCTGCTCACGCTCGAGGGCGTCAACCTGCACGTCCTGGCGTACAAGAGCCTCATCGCCGCACCGAGGTCGCGCGCACGCACGCTCGAGCTGACGATCCTCACGGCCCGCCTGAGCATCTACGTGGCCCTCGTGGTCTGGGCGCTGCCGATCGGCCTGGCAGCCGCGTTCCTCGCGGTGCAGCTCGCCGTGTTCGGCGTGTACATGGGCGCGTCCTTCGCTCCCAACCACAAGGGCATGGCGATCATCCCGGCCGACAGCCGGCTGGACTTCCTGTCCAAGCAGGTGCTCACGTCCCGCAACATCGGCGGCGGCACGACCGTCACGATGCTCATGGGCGGACTCGACGCGCAGATCGAGCACCACCTGTTCCCCAACATGCCGCGGCCCCACCTGGCCCGCGCCCGCCGCATGGTGCGCGAGCACTGCGCGCAGGTCGGCATGCCGTACACGGAGACCTCGCTGGTCCGCTCGTACATGCTGGTGATCCAGTACCTCAACCGCGTCGGCCTGTCCGCCCGCGACCCCTTCGACTGCCCGATGGTCCAGCGGTACCGTCCGCGTTCCACCCGCTGATCCCCGACGCGGCGCCCAGCGTGGGGCGCCGCACAGGATCTGCACAGGTCCCGCCGTGAACCCGACGGCGGACGACGCCCGCCCACCGCAGCGCCGCGGTGTGATGGGCACGTGCTCCGCGACCTGCGTCTGGCCCTCCCCGGGCCGGGCGCGCGCGAGCTCACGGTGGTCGAGGAACGCATCGACACCTGGGCCCGTGCGCGCCTGGTCCGGCTGCGTACCCGCAGCGTGCGCGCGGGGCTCGTCGAGCTCACGGTGTTCGTGCTCAAGCAGGGGTGGGCGTGCCTGTTCGGCGCGCTGCTGCTCGTCCTGCTGCTCGCCGCCCGGTTCTGGTACCCCGACGACGCCTGGCTGGCCCGCAACGACGCGCTGACGCTGGCCGCGCTCGCGCTGCAGGTCGGCATGCTCGCGAGCCGGCTCGAGACCCTCCGCGAGATGCGGGTCGTCCTGCTCTTCCATGTCGTCGGCACGGCGATGGAGCTCTTCAAGACCGATGTCGGCTCGTGGTCGTACGCCGCCGAGGGGGTGCTGCGCGTCGGCGCGGTCCCGCTCTTCTCGGGGTTCATGTACGGCGCCGTGGGCTCCTACCTCGTGCGCGTGTTCCGCATCTTCGAGCTGCGCTTCGACCGCTACCCCCGCCGCTGGGTGACGGCCGTCCTGGCCGTCACGATCTACGTCAACTTCTTCACGCACCACTGGGTGGCCGACGCGCGCTGGGTCCTGCTGGCCGGTGTCGTCGTGGTGTACGGGCGCTCCGTCATGCACTTCCGCCTGCACGCCGCCCGCCTGCGGATGCCGCTGCTGCTGGCGTTCACGCTGGTCGCGTCGTTCATCTGGGCCGCGGAGAACGTCGCCACCTTCGCGGGCGCCTGGCTCTACCCCTCGCAGGTCGACGGCTGGGTCGTGGTCGGCGGCAGCAAGCTGGTGTCGTGGTTCCTGCTGATGATCATCTCGGTCGTCCTGGTGACGTGGGTGTACCCCCCGCGCGCGCCGGGCGCGGGCGACGACGTCACGCGGTGACGACGGGCGCCGGCAGTGCCGACTTGTCCGGCTTGCCGCTGGGCGCCAGCGGGACGTGGTCGACGAGGGTCACCGTCCGCGGGACCGCGAGCGCCCCCAGGCTCGCCGCGACGCGGTCGCGCAGCGCCGCTGCGTCCGGCACCTGCCCGTGGGCGGCGACGACCCACGCGTGCACCGCCTCACCGGTGAGGTCGTCGGGCCGGGCGCCGACGTAGGCCTCCGCGACGGCGGGGTCCTGCTCGAGGACGCGCTCGACGGCGCCGGCGTGCACGAGCTGCGCGTCGACGATGACGACGTCGCGCGCACGGCCCTCGAGGTGCACGTACCCGTCGGCATCGACGTGCCCCAGGTCGCGGGTGCGCACCCAGCCGTCGGCGAACACGCCGGCCGTCTCCTGCGGGTCGCCCCAGTAGCCCGACGCCTGCGCGGGCGTGCGGACCCACAGCTCGCCGTCCCGCTCGCGGACGTCGACGCACGCGGGCGGCCGGCCGACGGTGGCGAGCACCGCGGGTCCGGCGAGCATCTCCCCCGGCGAGACCATGGCGATCATCCCCGTCTCGGTCTGCCCGTAGCCGTGGAAGACGACGGGCCCGAGCACCTCGAGCGCCTCGGCGAGCCGCGCGGGGGCCAGGGGCGAGCCGGACACGAGCAGCGCGCGCAGGGTGGACAGGTCGGCCGGGTGCTCCCGCTGAGCGCGGACGAGCTGGTGCAGACGCCCGACCGTGATGACGCTCGCGGTCGCGCGGTGCCGCACGATCGCGTCCGGGAAGCCGGGCGGCCGTGCGGCCACCAGCACGCCGCCCGCGCTCAGGGTGAGGACGGCGTACTCGAGCATGACCTGGCTGCTGAGGGACCCGAACACGAGGTAGCGGTCCAGCCGGGGTGCCAGCGCGGCCACGGCCGGCGGCCACTGCTCGGGGTAGGGGGCCCACGCGGCGCTCATCGACGCGTAGGTCTGGACGCACCCCTTCGGCCGGCCGCTGGTGCCGCTGGTCCAGGTGATCCGCGCGACGTCGGCGGGCCGGCCCGCCGCCGCGACCGACGGCGCGGGGGGCGACGTGAGCAGCCACGCCAGGCGCGCGTCGTCGACGACCAGCGCGACGTCGGCGCGCGCGAGCACGTCGGTCCGCTGCTCCGGCGCGAGCCCGGGCGGCATCCCGCACACGCGCGCGCCCACGGTGAAGGCCGCGACGGTCGCGGCGAAGGCCTCGGGCGAGACCCCGAGGTCGAGCGCGACGCCGACGCCCGGGCCGACGCCCGCGGCGCGTAGGCCTGCCACCACGCGCGCGATCGCGTCCCGCATCTCCCCCGCGTCCACGACCCGGTCGCCGTCCTCGAAGACGGGTCGGCTCGGGTCGCGCGCGAGCAGGTCGAGCACCGGTTGCGGCCACAGCGCGGCTCGCGGCCGCCCGCTCGTCACGTCGTCGCTCGTCACGTCGTCGCTCGTCACGTCGTCGTCCCCTCCGTGGTGCTGCGCCATGCCGGCGACGCTAAGGTGACTTATCTCACATAGTTCTGAAATCAACTACCTACCGTCGACCTCATGACAGCCCGTGCCGCGCTGAGGACCCGCGTCGACCTCGCCTCCCCCCTGCGGACCCACGACCTCGTGGCGTCCGCCGGCCCCGTCGACGTCGTCGTCCCGCTCGTGGCACGCGAGCGCACCAGCGCGGCACGGGCGTTCCTCGACACCGCGGTGGGCGACGACCGCCCGGTCTACGGCCGCACGACGGGGTTCGGCGCGCTGGTGGGGTTCCGGGGCCGGGCCGACGGCTGGGACCAGGCCGACAACACGCTCGCGCACCTCGGCGCCGGTCAGGGCCCGACGCTGCCCGCCGGACTGGTGCGGGCCACGGTCCTGGTCCGGGCGCGGTCGCTCGCGCAGGGCGCGTCGGGGGTCGGGCCGCACGTGCTCGACGCGCTCGCGGCGATGCTCGCGACCACGTTCGCACCCGTCGTGCCCCGCTGGGGGTCGGTGGGCGCCAGCGGCGACCTGGTGCCGCTGGCCGCCGTCGCGGCGGCCCTGCGCGGCGACGGCGAGGCGGACGTCGACGGACGCCGCATGCCGGCACGTGAGGCGCTCGACGCGGCCGGCCTGACTCCCCTGCGGCTGGACGGGCGCGACGCGCTCGCCCTGGTCAACGGCACGTCACTCACGACCGCCGCGCTCGCGCTCGCGCTCGGCGGCGTGCGTGAGGTGCACGCCGCGCTGGTGAGGCTCACGTGCCTGCTCACGGACCTGCTCGGCTGCGACGGGCAGTTCACCGACGCGGACCTGCTGGACCGGTACGGCCACCCGGGCGCGGCCGTCGTGGGTGCGCGCATGCGCGCGCTCCTGACGGGTCTCGTGCCGTCGGGCACCCGTGCCCTGCAGGAGCCCTACTCGATCCGCTGCACGCCGCAGCTGCTCGGCGCCGCGCACGACGCGCTGCGCTACGTCGAGGACGTCGTCACCGCCGACCTCGCCGGGGTGAGCGACAACCCCCTGCTGTTCCCCGAGGACGACAAGATCGTCCACGGCGGCAACTTCTTCGGTCAGCCGGCGGCGTTCGCGGCCGACCTGCTGGCGCTCGTGTCCGCACAGATCGGCAACCTCGCCGAACGTCAGCTGGACCTGCTCGTCGACCCGGTGCGCAACGGCGGGCTGCCGCCCATGCTCGCGGCCGGACCGGGGCTCCAGCACGGGCTGCAGGGGGTGCAGCTGGCCTCGACGGCCCTGGTCGCCGAGCTCCGCCGGGACGCGACCCCGGCGAGCATGCAGTCGCTGTCCACCAACCTGCGCACGCAGGACGTCGTGCCGTTCGGCACGCAGGCGGCGCTGCGCTCGCTCGACGGCGTCACGGTGCTCCGGCTCCTCGTGGGGTCGCTCGCCCTGGGCCTGCGCCAGGCCGCCCACGTCGGCGCACGACCCCCCACCGCACCGGCGTCGCGCGCGCTGCTGTCCTCGCTCACCGCCGCCGTGCGTCCCGTCGACCCCGACCGCCCTCTCCAGCAGGACGTGCGCACGGCCGCGCACGTCGTCCTCACCACCGACCCGGAGGACCAGCCATGACCCTCGACCACCTCGTGATCGGAGCAGGGCCCGCCGGCCTGCAGCTCGGCGCGCTCCTGGAGGCCGACGGCCGCCGCGACTACCTGGTCGTCGACCGCGCCGACGTGCCGGGCTCGTTCTTCACGCGCTACCCGCGCCACCGCCGGCTCATCTCGATCAACAAGCCGCACACCGGCAGCGACGACCCCGAGCTCAACCTGCGGCTCGACTGGAACTCGCTGCTGAGCGAGGACCCGGACCTGCGGTTCACGCGCTACACCGACCGCTACTTCCCGGACGCCGACGTCATGGTGCAGTACCTCGCCGACTTCGCCGAGCGCTCGAAGGTGCGGGTGCGGTACGGGGCTCCGGTGACGCGCGTGTCGCGCCGCGACGACCTGTTCGAGGTGCAGGTCGGCGCCGACACGCTGACGGCGCGCTCGGTCGTCGTCGCCACCGGGGTGAGCCGGCTGCACCGTCCCGCGATCCCCGGGTTCGAGCTCGTCGAGGGCTACGACACCATGTCCGTCGACCCGCAGGACTACCTCGACCAGCGCGTGCTCATCATCGGCAAGGGCAACTCGGCGTTCGAGACCGCCGACGCCCTCATGGAGACGACGACCGTCATCCACGTCGCCGGGCCCGACTCCGTGCACCTGGCGTGGCGCACCCACTACGTGGGGCACCTGCGCGCGGTGAACAACAACTTCCTCGACACCTACCAGCTCAAGTCCGCGAACGCCGTGCTCGACGGCACGGTCGAGCGGATCGAGCGTGACGCCGAGGGCCTCGCGGTGACGTTCCGCTTCACGCGCGCGGACGAGACCCGCGTGCTGCACTACGACCGGGTCCTGGGGTGCACCGGGTTCGCGTTCGACCCCACGGTGTTCGACGACACCTGCCGGCCGGCGCTCGCGATCGGGGGGCGCTTCCCCGCGCAGACCGACGAGTGGGAGTCCGTCGACGTGCCCGGCCTGTTCTTCGCCGGGACCCTGAGCCAGCAGCGCGACTTCAAGCACTCGACCAACGGGTTCGTGCACGGCTTCCGGTACGCCGTGCGGGCGCTGCACCGCGTCCTCGAGCGCCGGTACGGCGGCGAGCCGTGGCCGTCAGCGCCCGTGGAGGCGACGCCCGCGGCGATCACGGCAGCGGTCGTCGAGCGCGTCAACCGCACGTCGGCCCTGTGGCAGCAGTTCGGGGTGCTGGCCGACGTGGTCGCCGTGACGGACGGTGCGGCGCGGTACCACGAGGAGGTCCCGGTCGCCTACCACGCCCGTGTGGGCGTGGGACCGGACGGTCACGACGACGACGCGTTCGTCGTCACGCTCGAGTACGGGCCGGACCACGACAAGGTCGACCCGTTCGACGTGGGCGTGCAGCGGATCGCCCAGGACACGCCGGGGGTCGCGCACGACGCGGCGTACCTGCACCCGGTCGTGCGCCACCACCACCGCGGCGAGCTCGTCGCGACCCACCACGTCGCGGAGAACCTCGAGAACCGGTGGGACCGACCCGACGCCCACGTCGCCCCGCTGGAGGCGTTCGTGGCCGGTGCACTCGCGGGGCGCTGACGTGGCCCCGGCCGGCCGGGCGCGGGAGGTCGAGCGCGGCGCGCGTGACGTCCTGGACCCGGTGCACTTCGACTACCTGGCCGGCGGCGCGGGAGACGAGCGCACGCTCACGGGCAACGAGGACGCGTTCACGCGCCGGCGGCTGGTCCCCCGGGTCCTGCGTGGCCCGGGCCCTGTCGACCTGTCGACCGACCTGCCGGGCGTGCGGCTGGCGGCGCCGGTCGTCGTCGCACCGACCGCGTTCCACCGGCTCGCGCACCGTGACGGCGAGGTCGCGACGGCGGCGGGCGTCGCGGCGGCGGGCGGTCTGCTGACGGTCAGCACGATGGCGACGACCGCGGTCGAGGACATCGCCGCCGCCGGCGCCGCCCTGTGGTTCCAGCTGTACGTGCAGCCGGACCGCGCGTTCACGGCGGCCCTGGTCGCGCGCGCCGAGGCGGCCGGGTGCCGCGCCCTCGTCCTGACGGTCGACTCACCGGTCCGCGGACGCCACGCGCGCGACGAGCGGCACGGGTTCACCGAGCTGCCCGCCGGTGTCGTGTGCGAGAACCTGCGCGCCGCGGACGGGCGCGTGCGGGACCTGGTCGTCGACCCCGACCTCGGCTGGGACGCCGTCGCCTGGTTGCGCGGCACGACGTCCCTGCCGGTCCTGGTCAAGGGTGTGCTGCACCCCGCCGACGCGCGTCTGGCCGTCGAGCACGGGGTCGACGGGATCGTGGTGTCGAACCACGGCGGCCGCCAGCTCGACGGTGCCGTGAGCACGCTCGACGCGCTGCCGGCGGTCGCCGAGGCCGTCGCGGGGCGCGTCCCGGTGCTGCTGGACGGCGGCGTGCGCAGCGGCGTCGACGCGCTCGTCGCGCTCGCGCTGGGCGCGGACGCCGTCATGCTGGGCCGCCCCGTGCTGTGGGGGCTCGCGCTGGGCGGTGCCGACGGCGTGCGGGCGGTGCTCGAGGACCTCACGGACGAGCTGGCGCACGCCATGGCCCTGGTCGGCGCCCACCGTCCGGCCGACCTGACGCCCGACCTGGTGACGGTCCCGTGAGCCCCGTCGTCGCAGGCGTCGCGGTCGCCCTCGTGGCCGCGTGGACGCTGCCGCGCTGGCTGCCGCGCGCCGTCGTCCGGTTGCGGGAGCGCGTGTTCACCTGGGTCAACGGCGCCGAGGGCGTCCCCGTGCCGGGCCCCACGGTCGGCTCCGAGCACTTCGAGCGGGTGTACTCGCACCCGGCCGCCGACGGCCGCAGCGCGGGCGCCGCGCTGTCCGACCTCTTCTGGTACTGGCTGTCGCCCGGTCCCCACATGCACCAGGAGCACCTCGAGCCGGGCGAGCGGTACCGGACGGTCGCCCGCACGACCCGACAGGTCCTCGCCGTGCGGCACGCGCGCAGCGACGAGCTCGCGACCGCCGCCGCACGACGCGCCCTCGACGCCCTGCCCGCCGACCGCGCGACCCGGGTCCGGCTGCGCGACCTGCTCATGCCGGTCTGGGCGGAGGTCTACCACGAGCTCGTGTTCGGCGAGCCGTGCCCGCCTGACGCGCGCGAGCTGGTCGTCGCGAACGCCGACGACGTCGTCACCGCCCTCAAGGGCACGGGCCTGCGGCACATGGACCGCCGCGACCGGCTCACGCGCTACCTGCAGCGCCGCGTCGAGGACGGGACGTGCCCGGTGGTGCTGCCCCCACCGTTCACGGCGCAGGAGACGGCCTGGTACCTGCAGGGTGCGTTCTTCAACACCGCGGTCGTGCAGATGTCCGAGGCCGCCGCGCACGTCCTGCTGTGCGCGGGTGCGTACGGCCCGGCACGGGACCAGGTGGACGACGACGACGCCCTGGACCGGATCGTCGACGAGACGCTGCGCGTGCACCCGCTGTTCGGCGTCGCGCACCGCATCACGTCGGCACCGATCGTCGTCGACGACGAGGTCACGCTCCCCACGGGCTCGGTGCTGCTGTTCAACTACCTCGCGTACCAGCGCACCGGTGCCGCCGACGACGACGTGTTCGACCCCGAGCGGTGGCGCACCCTGCGGCACCACGACGCGCACTTCATCCCCTTCGGCGTGACCGCCAACCGGGCGTGCCCCGCGCGGGGGTCGGCCCCCGTCATGCTGCGCGCCGTGCTGCGCGAGGTCCTGCGGCGGTACGACGTGACGTCGACCGGCGCCCACACGCGGTCGATGCCGAACCGCGGCCCGGCGTACCTCACGCCCGTCGGCGTCCCCGGGCCCGGCAGCGCCCGCCTCGCGGCGATGCGGCTGGGCGACCGGTGGGCGGACGTGGGGCGGTCGGTGCAGCAGCTCGTCCTGGGCACCGCCATGGTGCTCCACGCCCGCCACCTGAAGCCCTGCACCACCTACGTCACGGAGGTCCGCGCATGACACCGGTCGAGCTCGCACCGCGCTTCTTCCTCGCGGTCGTCGTCATCCTGCTGGTCTGCCGTGGCGTGTCGTGGTTGATGGGCCGCGTGGGCCAGCCGCCCGTGGTGGGCGAGATGGTGGCCGGCGTCCTGCTGGGCCCCTCGCTGCTGGGGCTGCTGCTGCCGGGGGCCCAGGAGGCGCTGTTCCCCGCCGACCTGCGTCCGGTGCTGTACGTCGTCGGGCAGATCGGTCTGGTGCTCCTGATGTTCCATGCCGGCTTCGCGTTCAGCACGCACAGCACCGGAGGGCTCGCCCGCACGGCGGCGGCCGTGTCGCTGGCCGGCGTCACCGCTCCCCTGCTGCTGGGGATGGGGCTCGTCCTCGTCGCGGCCGGCCACGTGCCGCTGGCCCCCGACGGCGTGCCGGTGGGCGTGGTGGCCGCGTTCGTGGGCGTCGCGCTGGCCATCACCGCGTTCCCGATGCTCGCGCGCATCATCACCGAGCGCGGGCAGGCGGGCACGCGGCACGGGTCGATCGCGCTGGCGAGCGGCGCCGTGGACGACGTCGTCGCGTGGGTGCTCCTGGCCGTCGTCCTGGCCGTCGCCACGGGGAGCCCGGGGCCGGCGCTGGTGACGGTGGGCGGCGCGGTCGTGTTCGTCGGGCTGGTGTGGTTCGTGGCCCGCCCCGGCATGGTGCGGCTCATGTCGACCACCCGCGTCGACGACCCGGCGCGCCTGCTGGCCACGGTCGCGATCCTGTTCGCCGCGGCGTGGTTCACCGACGAGATCGGTCTGTACGCGGTGTTCGGCGCCTTCGCGCTGGGCCTGGCGCTGCCCCGCGTCCCGGCGTCCGAACGCGTCGTCGGGGCGCTCACGCCCGTCACCGCGGTGCTCGTGCCCCTGTTCTTCACGTACTCGGGCCTCAACACCCAGTTCGGGCTGTTCACCGAGCCCTCCGTGCTGCTGTTCGCCGTCGCGTGCGTGGTGGTCGCGATCGTGGGCAAGTTCGGGGCCTGCTGGTTCGCGGCGCGGCGGCGCAGCGAGCCGCAGGGCGTGGCGCTGCGGGTCGCGTCGCTGATGAACGCGCGCGGGCTCATGCAGCTGATCGCCCTGAACATCGGGCTCGAGGCGGGGATCGTCGGGCCGGCCCTGTTCACGGTCCTCGTCCTCGTCGCGCTCGTGACGACGATCATGACGAGCCCGCTGCTGTCGTGGGTCGAGCGTCGCCACCCCGCCATCGAGGTCGCACCGACCCCCGCGCCGCACGTTCGGGCGACTCTGTGACGAGACAGGTGTTACTCAAGTCACACGAGGTGTGCGATGGTCAGGACATGCCCGGACGACCGCACCGGCTCCTCGTCGTCGAGGACGACCGAGAGCTCAACGACATGCTGGCCGAGGTCCTGACCGACGAGGGGTACGTCGTCGACCAGGCCCGCGACGGCCACCGGGGCCTGCACCTGGGCCTCACACGGCCCTACGACGTGCTCGTCGTCGACCGCCGCCTGCCGGCGGTCGACGGCCTCGACATGCTCACGCGGCTGCGCGCCCGTGCCGTGTCGGCCCGTGCGCTCGTCCTGACGGCGCTCGGTACGGTCGCGGACCGCGTCGCCGGGCTCGACGCGGGCGCCGACGACTACCTGGTGAAGCCGTTCGAGCTCGACGAGCTCAGCGCCCGGATCCGCGCGCTGTGCCGCCGCGTCGACGAGGCCGACACGCACCTGCCGGTCGGCGGCGCCTCGCTCGACCTCGTGACGCGCCAGGTCGTGCTCGGCAACGGACGGCAGGTCGACCTGTCGGCGCGGGAGCACGCGCTGCTGCGCGCCCTCGCCGAGCGTCCGCAGGCGGTGCACACCCGCTCCGAGCTGCGCCGCCAGGTCTTCGCCGACACCGAGGCCGCCTCGATCGTCGACACCTACGTGTACTACCTGCGCCGCAAGCTCGGTCGCGACGCCGTCAGCACCGTGCGCGGCGCGGGCTACCGGCTGGGCGCCCTGTGACGGCGCCGACGCCCGAGGAGCGCGTCGTCCGGCGCGCGCGCCTGCGGATCGGGTCCCTCGTCGGGCTCGTGATCGCAGCGCTGCTCGGCCTCGCGGGCGCCATCTCCTACGGCGTCCTGCTGCACAGCCAGGAGCAGCAGATCGACGGGGAGCTCGCGTGGGGCGTCACCCACGGCACGATCGCCGGGCCGCCGGCGTGCAGCTGGATCTTCACGTACGACGGGACGTCGGTGGACACCGGGGTCGCCCCGCCACCGGACGGCTTCCCGCTGCGCGACGCACTGGTCGAGGTCGCCGCCTCGGGGGTCACGCAGGACACCCGGATCACGCAGGACGGGACCGTCTACCACGTGCGCACCGCACGTAACGGCGACGAGGTGGTGCAGGCGGTCTTCGACGCACGCTTCCAGCTCGCCGACCGCCGTCACCTGCTGGTCGCGTTCGGTGTCGCCGCTGCCGCCGGAGCGCTCGCCGCCGTCGTGAGCGGCGTCGTGGTGGGCCGCCGGGCCGTCGCACCCCTCGCCGACGCCCTGCACCGCCAGCGCCGGTTCGTCGCGGACGCGAGCCACGAGCTGCGCACGCCGATCGCGCAGGTCCACGCGCGCGCCCAGCTGCTCGTGCGCCGGGCCCGCGCGGCCGACGACGACGTGCAGGCACGGGACCTGGACCGGCTCGTGGCCACGACGCGCCGCCTGGGCGAGATCGTCGACGAGCTGCTGATGTCCGCGCGGCTCGCGGCCACGCAGGACGACGTCGCGACTCGCCCCGACAGCACGGACGTCGACGTCGCGGCCCTCGTCGAGGACGCGGTCTGCGCCGACGCCGCTCGCGCGGCGGAGCGCGGCGTCACGGTCACGGCGCTCACCGACGACGACCTCCCGCACGTCCGGGGCATCGCCTCGGCGCTGCGCCGCGTCGTCGCGGAGCTGCTCTCCAACGCCCTGACCCACACCCCGCCCGGCGGGCACGTCGCCGTGTGCGCGAGCACGTCCGAGCAGGGGCGCATGGTCGAGGTGATCGTGACCGACACCGGCGAGGGCTTCGACGTGGTCGACACCGAGCACCTGTTCGACCGGTTCCACCGCGGCCCCGGCGACGACGAGCGCCGGTTCGGCCTCGGCCTGGCGCTGCTGCGCGAGGTCGTCACCAGCCACGGCGGCACCATCCACGCCGTGGGGCAGCCGGGCGAGGGCGCGACGTTCACGGTCCGGCTGCCGGCGGCGACCCACCGCACGGGCGCCGGGCACGTCGTGCCGGGAGGCGAGACGGCGCAGCACGCCCCCGCCCGCCTGTGAGCCCGGCGGCACCGCGCCTCGTCCTCGTCCCGGCAGCGTGATCTGCGTCAGCGAACCGCCCACGCGCGTGCGCGCCGTGCGGCATCATCGCGACCATGAGCGACAGTCCGGAGCAGACGACGCCGAAGCCGGCGGCCCCGTGGATCGGCGTGGGCCTGGTGCTCGCGCTGCTGGGACCCGCGGTCGCCGACCTCAGCTACTCCGTCGCCGACGTCACCCACTCACTCATGACGGTCGGCAACGTTCTGGGGACCGCGGGGATGGCGCTGCTGGCCGTCGGGCTCTACCGGATCGCCCAGCACCTCGACCGCCTCGGCGGCGTCGTGCTGCGGCCCCGCAGCGGACCCGCGACGATCAGCGACGTCGAGCGCGAGCGGCAGGCCACGGCACGCCGGGAACTCGCCACAGGCGACTGAGGCACCGGCCCTGCCGGCGGCTCAGGGGCGGATGAGCCAGCCGGTACGCCGGGTTCTGTCCCCGCGCGCGGTTGCCCTCGCGCGGGTGGCGACCATCCATCTACGACGTACGTTGCCGCACGCCTCCAGCGGCCTACCCGGGAGCTCGGGCGGGCAACCCTCGAACGCTCCCTGTCTGGCCTTGCTCCGGGTGGGGTTTGCCGAGCCGCACCGGTCACCCGGCACGCTGGTGGGCTCTTACCCCACCGTTTCACCCTTACCGCGCCGTCCCGGCGAGCCGGTCCGTCGTGGCGGTCTGTTCTCTGTGGCACTTTCCCGCGGGTCACCCCGGGTGGGTGTTACCCACCACCCTGCCCTACGGAGCCCGGACGTTCCTCGGCAGGACCCGGAGGTCCTGACGCGGCCGCCTGGCTGACTCATCCGCGCCGCCAGCCTACCCGCGTCACACGTCGACGCGGTACGGCAGGGTCAGCTCGTCACCGGCGACGCCGCGGATGCCCCAGTGCGTCGGCGGGCTCTCGATGACCACGACCTCCAGGTCGTCGGCGCCCAGGCCGAGCGCGGGCGCGACGTCGTCGAAGAACGCGGCGATCAGCGCACGGACCGCACCCGGGCTGCGTCCGGTGAAGCACACGACCTCGACGACGAGGTACGCCGGCCCGCGCGGCGCGACGAGGTCCTCGTCGTCCAGCAGCACGAAGCGGTGGAACCGCTTGTCGTCGGGCAGCCCCCACGCGCCCACGAGCGCGCCGTGCACGGCGTCGGAGACCTCCTGGCGGCGTGCACCCCACACCGAGCGGCGCCCGTAGACCTTGACCTGCGCCACGTCACACCCCTGACGTCGTCGGACGGCGGAGCGCACACCGTACCCTCGTGCGGTGCTCGTGCTCCTGCCGCCCTCCGAGGGCAAGACGCCCGCGCCCCCCGCTGCTCCCCCGCTCGACCTGGCGGCGCTGTCGCACCCGGGCCTGACGCCGGTCCGGGAGAAGGTGCTCGACGCGCTCGTCGCCGTCAGCGCCCGCCCGGACGCGTGCGACGTGCTCGGCGTCTCGCGCGGGCTCGCGGACGAGGTCGCGCGGAACGTCGTGCTGCGCTCGGCGCCCGCGGCACGCGCCTCGCGTGTCTACACCGGCGTGCTGTACGGCGCGGCCGGGCTCGACACGCTGACACCCGCGGCGCGCACCCGGGCGGTCGCGAGCGTGCGCGTCGTGTCGGCGCTGTGGGGCGTGCTGACGGTCGACGACGTCGTCCCGGCCTACCGCCTGTCGATGGGAACCGACCTGCCCGGCATCGGCCCGCTCGCCGCCGCGTGGCGCGGTCCGCTCGGGGTCGAGCTGTCGCAGCGCGCCGAGGACGAGCTCGTCGTCGACTGCCGCTCGGCTGCGTACCGCGCCGCGTGGACCCCGCCGGCCGGCGCGCGCTGGGTCGACGTGCGGGTGCTGCGGGAGGTCGACGGACGTCGGTCGGTGGTCTCGCACCACGCCAAGCACACGCGCGGCGTGCTGACGCGCCACCTCGTGACCCGCCGCGGCCGCGAGCCGCGCGACGCCGACGAGCTCGCGCACGCCGCGAGCGCGCTGGTCGGCGACGCGTTGCACGCCGTGGAGCTGGGCCCCGAGCCGCGGCGCGGGGCGCGCACGCTGTCGCTCGTCGTGGTCTGACGCGACCCGGCGTCAGCGGCCGGGCGTCCTCAGCGGCCGGGCGTCACCAGCCCTCGCTGGGTGCGCCCGCCACCGCGATCTCGTCGCGGCGGTCCGCGAACAGCCGCACGATGCTCACCGAGGCGGGCGCCACGCGCAGCTGGCTCCACGTCCCCGGGTGCGCGCCCATCGTCACGCCGAGCGCCGCGCGGATCGCGACCGCGTGCGACACCACCACGACGGTCCGCGGCCCGCCCTCGCGCAGTCCGTCCAGGCCGCGGCGCAGCCGCACGCCGACGTCCGCGATGGACTCACCACCGGGCGGGCGCACGTGGCCGTCGGTGTGCCACGGCTCGAGCACCCCGGGCCAGCGCTCCTCGATCTGCTCGGCCGTCAGCCCCTGCCACTGCCCGAAGTCCGCCTCCTGGAAGGCCGCGTCGGTGCGCAGCGGCAGCCCCAGACGCTCGGCGAGGATGCCGGCGGTCTCCTGCGTGCGGACCATCGGGGAGGCGACGATCTCGCTCGGGTACTCGATGTCGCCCCACAGGTCGCGGCCGACGCGGTGGACGAGCGCCGCGGCAGCCGCCGCCTGCGTCCGCCCGAGGTCGTCGAGCGACGGCCCGGGCTCCGAGGAGCCCGAGTACCCGCGCGAGACCGTCATCGCGGTCTGGCCGTGCCGCACGAGCACGACCGTCGTCGGCTCGTCGTCGTCGAACCGGGGAGCCGTCCCCGACGGCCGCACGGCACGGAGCCGCGCGACGCCCTGCCCCGCAGCCGACGTGCCGGAGCCCGCGGGGTCCGCGCGCGTGGGTGCGAGAGGCTCGGCGGGGGACCCCGACCCGGCCTCCGGTCCGGCAGACGAGGTCGCGGGGCGTCCGGGTGCGCTGGTCATCCGCACAGTCTTCGCCGCTGCGGCCCGCCGGTCCAGCGGACCGTGCCGCCCCTCAGGAGTCGGTGAGGCGGACCAGGATGCGCCCGCACTCCTCGCACCGGACGACCGCGTCGGCCGGGCGCGCACGGATCGCCTCGAGGTCCTGTCCGTTCAGGTCGAGCCGGCAGCCTTCGCACCGGTTCCCCCGCAGTGCGGCGGCCCCGCTGCCGCCGAGCTGCCCGCGCAGGCGCTCGTAGAGCGCCACGAGACCCGCGTCCAGACCGTCGGCGGCGCGTTCGCGCTCGGCGCGCACCCGCGCAGCCTCGGCGTCGAGCTCGGCGTAGCCGGCATCTCGCTCGGCCACGACCTTGTCGCGGTCGGCGACGAGAGCACCCTGCGCCTGCTCGAGGTCACGCAGCACGGCCTCGTGCGCCTCGAGCCGCTCCATGACCTCGAGCTCCACGTCCTCGAGGTGCGCCTGCCGCGCCGCGAGGCTCTCCAGCTCGCTCGTGAGGGCCTGCGCGTCCTTGGCGCCGACCTGCCCGCCGTCGAGCCGCTGCTGGTTGCGGGCGGCGCGGGTGCGCACCTGGTCGACGTCGGTCTCCGCCTTCGCGACCTCGATGCGCAGGTCGGACGCCGCCGTCCGGGACGTCACCAGTGCGGAGTCCAGGTCCGCGAGCTGCGAGTCGAGCTCGACGAGCCGCGCGAGGGCCGGGAGCGAGCGCCGCTTGTGCGCGAGCTGCGCGAGGCGGGTGTCCAGCTCCTGGACGTCGAGGAGTCGGCGCTGGTCGGCTGCGGGAGCGGTCGTCACGTGGTTCCTTCCGGCGGGGACGTCTGCGGCACATGACCCGTCCACGGGTCCGTGCGTCGCGTGCTGACGCGGGTCTCCACCGTAGTGCCCGTGGCCGCCAGATCGGCGCGAAGCGCGTCGGCGGCGCGCGGCAGCCACAACCACTCCGAGGCGGAGTGCGCGAGGTCGACCAGCGCGGGCCTGGGTGGACCACCACCCGCCTCGAACACGGCGCGCTCCTGCTGCTCCGAGGCCGGGTGGTGCCGCAGGTCGGCGGTGACGTAGACGTCGACGTCCGCGGCGCGCACGGCGTCGAACAGCGAGTCACCGGAGCCGCCGAGCACCGCGACGCGGCGCACCGGCATGTCGGGGTCGCCGGCGTACCGCACGCCCTGCGCGGAGGCCGGCACCGCGGCGGCCACCGCCGCGGCGAAGTCGCGCAGCGGCATGGGGGCGCGCAGCGCGCCGACGCGACCCAGCCCGGTCTCCCCGGGCAGCGCGGCGAGCTCCAGCACGTCGAACGCCGGCTCCTCGTACGGGTGGGCCGCCCTCATCGCGGCGACGACACGCGCTCGCAAGCCACGCGGCGCGACCATCTCGACACGCGCCTCGGCGACGTTCTCGCGGCTCCCCACGGACCCGACGGCGGGTGACGCGCCGGGCAGCGGCGTGAACGTGCCCTGCCCGGTGGTCGTCCACGCGCACCGTGCGTAGTCGCCGACCTCACCGGCGCCGGCAGCCGCGAGCGCGTCGACCAGGGCGTCCGCGGCGGCGACCGGCACCATGATGACGTGCTTGTCGAGCGCGGGCGCGTCGGCGGCGACCAGGGGCTCCGTGCCGACCAGGCCCACGGCGTCGGCCAGCGCCTCTGCCACGCCACCGCGCGCCGCGTCCGCGTTGGTGTGGGCGGTGTACAGCCCGCAGCCCGCCCGCACGAGCCGGTGGAGCAGCGCGCCCTTGTACGTCGTCGCGGCCATCGAGTGCACGGGCCGCAGCAGCAGCGGGTGGTGCGTGACCAGGAGGTCCGCGTCCCAGGTGATCGCCTCGTCGACGACGGTCGCCACCGGGTCGACGGCGAACAGGACGCGCCGCACCGGCGCCGCCGGGTCGCCCGCGGCCAGGCCGACGCGGTCCCAGGACTCCGCGGTCCGCGGCGGGTAGCGGCCGTCGAGCGCCGCGACGACGTCGGCGAGGGTCGCGGTCACGGCAGGACCAGCGCCTTCGTGCACGTGCGCTCGTCCATGGCGCGGTACGCGTCGGCGATGTCGCCGAGCGCGAAGGTCGCGTCGAACACCAGGCCCGGCTCGATGGTCCCGGCCCAGACGTCCGGCAGCAGGCCCTCGATGTAGCCGCGCACGGGTGCGACCCCGCCGACCACGCCCTTGTTGGCGGAGAACATCGTCTGCACGGGCAGCTCCGGTCCGCCCGCGGGGACGCCGACGAACCCGACGCGCCCACCCGGCCGCACGGTGGCCAGCGCCTGGGCCATGGACTCCTTGGTGCCCACGCACTCCAGCACCCCGTCCGGCCCGACGCCGTCGAGCAGGTCCACGACGGCCGCCGCACCCTCGTCACCGCGCTCGGCGACGACGTCCGTCGCACCGAACCGGCGCGCGAGCGCCTGCCGCGCGGGGTTGCGGGAGAACGCGACGATCCGCTCGGCCCCGAGCCGGCGCGCGGCGATGATGCCGCACAGGCCCACGGCGCCGTCGCCGACCACCGCCACGCTCGAGCCGGTGTGGACACCGGCGGACAGCGCCGCGTGGTGACCGGTGCCGAGCACGTCGGTCAGGGTGAGCACGTGCGGCAGCAGCGCCTCGTCGGGGTGCTCGGGCGTCACGACGAGCGTCCCGTCGGCCAGCGGCACGCGCACGTACTCGCCCTGCGCGCCGTCCGACGCGATGCCCTCGTGGTCCGGCGACCCCCACCAGGCGACCTGCTCGCAGGACGTGTGCACGCCGTTGCGGCAGTGCGCGCACGTCCCGTCGGCGATCGAGAAGGGCGCGACGACGAAGTCGCCGACCTTCACCCGCCGCACGTCGCCGCCGACCTCCTCGACGACGCCCACGAACTCGTGGCCGATGCGCTGCGGCTGCTTCGGGGGACGGACCCCCCGGTAGCCCCACAGGTCGGAGCCGCACACGCAGGTCGCGACGACCCGCACGACGGCGTCCGTGGGGCGGTGGATCACAGGGTCCGGCACCTGCTCGACGCGCACGTCGCGGGGGCCGTGGATGACGGTGGCTCGCACACGCCGAAGCCTACGCACGAGCCCGGCCGCAGGCGTCTGCTGCGGCGTGCCCCGCACGTGCGGCAGGGGCCGGTGACGCCGGTAGGCTGACCGACCGCAGGGGCCTGTAGCTCAGTTGGTCAGAGCGCCGCGCTTACACCGCGGAGGTCGCCGGTTCGAGACCGGCCGGGCCCACCCGACTCACCCTCGGCGCAGCGGCGTCCACCCGTACGGCAGCGGTTGCAGCTCCGCCCGCCGCTGGTCCGCCAGCCGCGACCACCCCTGCCCGGCGTGGTCCCCGGAGCGCCCCACGGGCCCCTGCGCCACCCGGAACCCCACGTCGTCGAGCCGTGCGACAGGCATGCTGCCACGGCGTACCGACGCCCGGACGCTCCAGTGCCGATCGGCCCACCCGCCGCCTCGCAGCGACCGGTAGTCCGCGTATCGCGCCGTGTCGGCGTGGTCCCAGCACCACTCCCAGACGTTGCCGAGCATGTCCCACAGGCCGAAGGCGTTCGGGCTCTTGGCGCCGACCGCCTGCGGACCACCCACGTCGTCCTCGTGGCTCCAGGCGATCTCGGCGAGCGGTCCGTACCGGGGGCCGTCGGTCCCCGCCCGGCACGCCCACTCCCACTCGGCCTCGGTGGGCAGGCGCAGGCCGTCGGCGCCGACGTCCCAGGCGACCGTCGCCCCGTCGACGACGTACGCCGGACGCAGGCCCCGCCTGCGCGACGCCGCGTTGCACCAGGCGACGGCGTCGAACCACGAGACGCCGTGCACGGGCGCGTCCGGGGTCACGCCGGCCGGGACGTCGTGACCGAGGACGTCGCTGTACGCCGCCCAGGTCACCGGCGTGGTGGCGAGCCCGAAGGGTCGCAGCGTCACCTCGCGCGTCGTCCCGGTGCGCGCGTCGCGCAGGGCCAGGTGTCCGCCCGGGATACCGACCGTCTCGAGGAGTGGACCGCCCACCGTGCCTCCGAGGGCCTGTGCGGGACGCAGACCGGGATCAGGCGGTGAGCGCGGCGAGCGCCTCGCGGTACGCGGACAGGGGGCGCGCCTGGCCGCGCGGGTTCACGACGCTCCAGCGCACGACCCCGTCGGCGTCGAGGAGGAACGAGCCACGCAGGGCGTGTCCCGTGGCCTCGTCGAAGACGCCGAAGGCACGTGCGGCCGCACCGTGCGGCCAGAAGTCCGACAGCAGGTCGAAGGTGTAGCCCTCCTGCTCGGACCACGCACGCAGCGTGAACATCGGGTCGCACGACACGGCCAGCAGCCGCACGCCCGCCTCGTCGAACGCCGCGATGTTGTCGCGCAGCTCGCACAGCTCACCGGTGCAGATGCCCGAGAACGCGAACGGGAAGAACACGACGGCGACCGGCGCGCCCCGCAGCTGCGCGAGCTCGACCGGCGTGCCGTGCGTGTCGGGCAGCGTCAGCTCCGGCGCGCGCGTCCCGAGGAGTGGGACGCCCGCAGCGGTCACTTGCCGCGGCCGCGCGTGGACAGCCGCGTCGCGGACCAGTCCGGACCGATGGCGAATGTCGACATCGCGTGGAGGCCCGACGTGGTCGCCGCCTCCTCGATGTCGGAGTGCGACACGTGGCCGGTACGACCCGCCTTGGGCGAGAACACCCAGATCGGTCCGCTGTCCTCGAGCACGCTCGTCGCGTCGACGAGTGCGTCCGTCAGGTCCCCGTCGTCCTCACGGAACCAGATGATCGCACCGTCGGTGACGTCGTCGTAGTCCTCGTCGACGAGCTCCGTCCCCGTCACGGCCTCGATACGCGTACGGACGTCGGCGTCGACGTCGTCGTCGTAGTTCAGCTCCTGGATGACCTGCCCGGCCGTGAAGCCGAGGCGGGTGACCGCCTGCGTCGCGGAGTCGTCCGCGGTGGATGACACGTGGCCCGTTCCCTTCTCCCCCGGTGCGCCGCACTGTCCGCAGACCCACCTGTCGATGTCGGCACACGTTAGCCCACCGCAGGCAGGGGGGCGCTGGCAAGAGGGCGATCGGTGCGCGTGTCATGGACGTCACGCCCCTCCAGCGGCACCACGGTGTGACTTTCGGGGTCGGACGGCCCGAGAATGGTCGGACGGCCCGCAACCGCACCCGCGCCACAGCGCAGGTCGCCGGCGGCAGGCACTGGAGCGGGCTGCGGCGCCACGAGGCGCCCGGTGCGCACGAGACGCAGAAGGAGCACCGGTGGCTTCCATCGACGAGACGGGTCCGCTCATCGGCGGCCTGCTCAGCCAGGTCCCCGACATCGACCCGGAGGAGACCGGTGAGTGGGTCGAGTCGCTCGACGGGCTGATCGACGACAAGGGCGGCCCGCGCGCGCGGTACGTGCTCATGAACCTCCTGCGGCGCGCGCGCGAGCGCAACGTCGCGATCCCGGCGTCGCTCAACACGCCGTACGTCAACACCATCGCGGTCCACAACGAGCCGTACTTCCCCGGTGACGAGGTCATGGAGCGCCGCTACCGCTCCTGGATCCGCTGGAACGCGGCCGTCATGGTGACGCGCGCGCAGCGCCCGGGCGTGGCCGTCGGTGGACACATCTCGTCCTACGCGTCCGTGGCGACGCTGACCGAGGTCGGTCTCAACCACTTCTTCCGCGGCAAGGACCACCCGGGCGGTGGCGACCAGGTCTACTTCCAGGGCCACGCGTCCCCCGGCGTCTACGCCCGTGCGTTCCTCGAGGGCCGCCTCTCGGAGCACCAGCTCGACGGGTTCCGTCAGGAGCTGTCGCACCCGGGCGGCGGGCTGCCGTCGTACCCGCACCCGCGCCTGGCCCCCGAGCTGTGGGAGTTCCCCACCGTGTCGATGGGTCTGGGCCCGGCGTCGGCGATCTACCAGGCGTGGACCAACAAGTACCTGCACAACCGCGGGATCAAGGACACCTCCCAGCAGGACGTGTGGGCGTACCTGGGCGACGGCGAGATGGACGAGCCGGAGTCCCGCGGGATGCTCCAGCACGCGGCGCAGCAGGGTCTGGACAACCTGACGTTCGTCGTCAACTGCAACCTGCAGCGGCTCGACGGCCCGGTCCGCGGCAACGGCAAGATCATCCAGGAGCTCGAGGCGCAGTTCCGCGGTGCCGGCTGGAACGTCATCAAGGTGATCTGGGGCCGCGAGTGGGACGTCCTGCTCAACGCCGACAAGGACCGCGCGCTGGTCCACCTGATGAACACGACGCCCGACGGCGACTTCCAGACGTACCGCGCCGAGAACGGCGCGTTCATCCGGGAGCACTTCTTCGGCCGTGACCCGCGCACCAAGCAGCTCGTCGAGAAGATGACGGACGACGAGATCTGGGCGCTCAAGCGCGGCGGGCACGACTACCGCAAGCTCTACGCGGCCTACAAGGCGGCACGCGAGCACACCGGGCAGCCGACCGTGATCCTCGCGCACACCATCAAGGGCTACGGGCTCGGGTCGGGCTTCGCAGGGCGCAACGCGACGCACCAGATGAAGAAGCTGAAGCTCGACCAGCTCAAGACGCTGCGCGACTCGCTGCACATCCCGATCACGGACGAGCAGCTCGAGGCCGACCCGTACCTCCCGCCGTACTACAACCCGGGTCCGGAGGACGAGGCGATCCGCTACATGCTGGAGCGCCGCCGTCAGCTCGGCGGGTTCGTCCCCGAGCGGCGCACCGAGCACACCAAGCTCACGCTGCCGGGCGACAAGGTGTACTCGGGCCTGGCCAAGGGCTCGGGCACGCAGGAGGTCGCCACGACCATGGCGCTCGTGCGCCTGTTCAAGGACCTCGTGAAGGACAAGGAGTTCGGCCACCGGCTGGTGCCGATCATCCCGGACGAGGCCCGCACGTTCGGCCTGGACTCGATCTTCCCGAGCGCGAAGATCTTCAACACCAACGGCCAGAACTACATGGCCGTGGACCGCGAGCTCATGCTCTCGTACAAGGAGTCCGAGGCCGGGCAGATCATGCACACCGGCATCAACGAGGCCGGTTCCGCCGCCGCGTTCCAGTCGGTCGGCACGTCGTACGCCACCCACGGCGAGCCGCTGATCCCGTTCTACTTCTACTACTCGATGTTCGGGTTCCAGCGCACGGGCGACCAGTTCTGGGCGGCCGGTGACCAGATGGCCCGCGGCTTCCTCATCGGCGCCACCGCCGGCCGCACGACGCTGACGGGCGAGGGCCTGCAGCACGCCGACGGCCACTCGCCGCTGCTCGCGGGGACCATGTCGCACGTCGTGCACTACGACCCCGCGTACGGGTACGAGATCCGGCACATCGTCCGCGACGGCATCGAGCGCATGTACGGCGAGACGGCGGACGGCCGGGACAAGGACGTCATCTACTACCTGACGGTCTACAACGAGCCGATGGTCCAGCCGGCCGAGCCGGAGGGCGTCGACGTCGAGGGGATCCTGCGGGGCATCCACCTCATCGCGCCGGCCGAGGGCGACGGGCCGCGCGCCCAGATCCTCGCGTCCGGTGTCGCGGTGCCGTGGGCGCTCGAGGCGCAGCACCTGCTCGCCGAGGACTGGGGCGTGCGCGCCGCGGTGTGGTCGGTGACGAGCTGGAACGAGCTGCGCCGGGACGCCCTGGCGGCCGAGCAGGCGGCGTTCCTGCACCCGGGCGACGAGATCCGCACGCCGTACCTCACGCAGAAGCTGCAGGGCGCCGAGGGGCCGTTCGTCGCGACGACGGACTACGACCACCTCGTCCCGGACCAGGTCCGCGCCTGGATCCCCGGTCGGTACGCCACGCTCGGCGCCGACGGGTTCGGGTTCTCGGACACGCGCGCGGCGGCACGTCGGCACTTCAAGATCGACGGACCCTCGACGGTCGTGCGGGTGCTGCAGCAGCTGGTGCTGGAGGGCAAGCTCGACCCGTCGCTCCCGGCGCAGGCGATCGAGCGCTACCGGCTCCACGACGTCACGGCCGGCACGTCCGGCAACACGGGTGGCGACTCCTGACCCCCCGCTGACGTGAGGACGCCCCCGGCCGTACGGCCGGGGGCGTCCTGCGTCCGGGGTCCGGACGCGGCTGCCGGGTGCGGCTCGCCGCGCGAGGCGCCTGCGGTCAGGTCCCGGGGATCGCCTGCTGCGCCTGGGCGATCTCGATCGTCAGCTCGTCCTTGAGCCCCGCGATGGCGCGCTGGTCCGGGTACAGGTCGAGCGAGGCCAGGTGCTGCTTGGCCTCGAGCGGACGCTCGGCGGCGATCGCCGCCCGCACCAGCTCGCGCGCGACCTCGGGGACGTGCTCGCGCGGCCGCCAGTGCCCGACTCCGAGGTTGAGCGCCTCGACCGGCTGGCCCGCCTCGCACAGCAGGGCGATCCCCTGCACGAGCGCCTGACCGGAGGGGTCGCGCTCGGCAGCCGTCGTCAGGCGGCGGATCGTGCCCTCGTGGTCGTCGCGCACCGAGAGCCGCGCCACCTCGATGAGCGGGTACCACGCACGCGGGTTGCCGGCGAGCTCCTCGCCCAGCGACCACACGGCCAGGTCGGCGGCGTGCTGGCGCTCGTGCTCGACGTTCGGTGCCGTCAGCGGGTCCTCCTCCGCGACCGACTCGGCGGCACGACGACGGACGATCTCGGCGAGCGCCAGGAACGCGCGCTCGTTGTTGGGGTCGTCGCTGAGCATGGATCGCAACGCGTCCTCGTGGAGCGTGTCACCGCGCCGTGAGGCCGTCGTCGGGCGGCGCGCCCCGACCTTGGAGGCCGAGGAGGGTCTCCGCATGAGCTGGCGCAGGCGGGGCAGAAGAGCCATGTCGCGACCTTATCCGTTCCGTTGCGCGTGCACCCGTCCGGACGGCCGTGGACGGCAGGTGGTCGCCCAGCGGTTTGTGGGCTTCCCACAACCTGCCCCTATGCTCGCGGGATGGCGACGTCTTCGAGGCCGCCGGCGGCGCGTTCGCCCCGCCGCACCCAGCCGCCCCCGCCCGCCCTCGCCGGCGCGTCGGAGGGGCCGAGCGACCAGAGCGAGACGCAACGCCGGGTCCGCGACGGCACGGGCCTGCTCGCCGCGGCCGCGATGCGTCGGCTCGACGACGACCTCGAGTGGTACCGCGCGCTGCCGGCCGAGGACCGTTCCTGGGTGAACCTCGTCGCGCAGGCCGGCATCACGGCGTTCGTCACGTGGTACGCCGACCCGTCGCGACCACCGCACGGTGTCGGCGAGATCTTCGCCGCGGCGCCTCCGGAGCTGACACGCTCGATCTCGCTGCAGCACACGCTGCAGCTCGTCCGCGTCGTCGTCGACGTCGTCGAGACGCACTCGGACCGGTTGGCCGCGCCGGGCGCGGAGCGCGAGCTGCGCGAGGCGGTCCTGCGGTACTCGCGTGAGGTGGCGTTCTCGGCCGCCGAGGTCTACGCACGGGCGGCCGAGGTGCGCGGCGCCTGGGACGCGCGCCTCGAGGCGTTCGTGGTGGACGCGCTCGTGCGTGGTGACGTCGACGACGCGCTGCGCTCGCGCGTGGCGGCGCTCGGGTGGAGCGGACGCGGGTCGACGCTCGTGGTCGTCGGGACGGCCGGCGCGCACCTGGACGAGGTGCGGGCGGCGGACCTGCGTCGGGCCACCCGACGCGCCGCTGACGACGCGCTCGTCGGCATCCTCGGCGACCGCCTCGTGGTCTTCCTCGGCGGTGAGGGGGACCTGAGCGCCGCCGCGAACGCCCTGCTCCCGCGCTTCGGCCCCGGTCCCGTGGTGGTGGGCCCCACGGCGGCGGGGCTGGCCGAGGCGACCAGGTCGGCGCGCGCCGCACTGGCCGGGCTGCTCGCCGCGCCCGCCTGGGCGCAGGCGCCCCGCCCGGTGCACGCCGACGACCTGCTGCCCGAGCGCGTCCTCGTCGGCGACACCGCCGCACGTCGCGCGCTCGTGGAGCGGGCCTACGCGCCGCTCGCGGCGAGCCAGGGGTCCCTGCTCGACACGCTGTCGGCCTACCTCGGCGCCGGCAGGTCCCTGGAGGCCGCCGCCCGGACCCTGTACGTGCACCCCAACACCGTCCGGTACCGGCTGCGCCGCGTGTCCGACGTGACCGGGTGGGACCCCCTCGACGCCCGCGAGTCGTACGTCCTGCAGATCGCCCTGGCAGTCGGGCGGCTCGGCACCGCGGACGACTGACCGGCCGCGCCTCCACGGGCAGCGCTCCACGAGACGGCCTTTGTGCGTGTCCGACAACGCTGGGTCGTGAGGTTGGTGCGAGCCGTGACCGGGCGCCGAGCCCCTCGGACGGCATGGTTGTCGGGTGCTCGTCGTCGCCTGCCCCGGCCAGGGTGCCCAGTCCCCCGGCATGCTCGTCCCCTGGACAGAGGTGGACGGCTTCGCCGACGCGCTCCGGCACGCCGGTGACGTCGTCGGCACCGACCTGCTCGCCCACGGCACGACGTCGGACGCCGACACGATCCGGGACACGGCGGTCGCGCAGCCCCTCCTCGTCGCGACCGCGCTCGCGAGCCTGCGCGCCGTCCTCGGCGCCGTCGACGGCAGCGACCTCGCCGCCGTGGTCCCCGGCGCCCTGGACGTCGTGGCGGGCCACTCGGTCGGCGAGCTCGCCGCAGCCGCGGCAGCCGGGGTCCTGACGGACGACGAGGCCCTGACGCTGGTCGCCGTGCGCGGCGCGGCGATGGCGCGCGCCGCCGCCGCGACCCCGACGGGCATGAGCGCCGTCCTCGGCGGTGACCCGGACGAGGTGCAGGCGCGGCTGACGGCGCTCGACCTCGTGGCGGCCAACGTCAACGGCGGGGGTCAGGTCGTGGCGGCGGGGACGCTCGACGCCCTCGCCGCGCTCACGGCCGACCCGCCGACGCGGGCCCGTGTCGTGCCCCTGCAGGTCGCGGGCGCGTTCCACACCCGTCACATGCAGCCGGCCGTCGACGAGCTGGCCGCGGCGGCAGCAGGGGTCGCTCCCCGTCGTCCCGTCGTCACGCTCCTCGGCAACGCCGACGGTGCGGTGGTCGAGGACGGCCACGACGCGCTCGCCCGCATCGTCGCGCAGGTCGCCCGTCCCGTGCGCTGGGACCTGTGCCAGTCCACGCTCCGCCGCCTCGGCGTGACGGCGCTGCTCGAGGTGGCACCGGGCGGTGTCCTGACGGGCCTGGCCCGGCGTACGCTGCCCGGCGTCGAGACCGTCGCCCTGAAGTCCCCTGCCGACCTCGACGCCGCGCGCGACCTCGTCCGCCGGCACGCCGGTACCGCCCCCACACCCCAGGAGAGCACGTCGTGACCCGACCGACCCTCACGCAGGCCACGGGGCCCGCGCACACCCGCATCCTCGGCCTCGGGGGCGTGCGCGGCGAGCGCGTCGTGACCAACGACGACCTCGTCGGACCGATCGACTCGTCCGACGAGTGGATCCGCCAGCGCACGGGCATCGTCACGCGTCGCCGCGCCGCCGAGGGCACCGACGTGCTCGACCTGGCGGAGGGCGCCGCCCGCGCCGCCCTCGAGGACGCGGGGCTGACCGGCGCCGACATCGACACGGTGATCCTCTCGACCGTGACCTACTTCCACCAGACGCCCGCAGGTGCCGCGATCATCGCCGACCGGATCGGCGCGACGCCGGCCGCGGCCTTCGACATCTCCGCCGCGTGCGCCGGGTACTGCTACGGCATCGGGCAGGCGGACGCCCTGGTCCGGGCCGGCACGGCTCGTCACGTCCTGGTGATCGGCGCGGAGAAGATGAGCGAGTTCGTCGACCCGACGGACCGGTCCATCTCGTTCCTGCTCGGCGACGGCGCCGGCGCGGTCGTCATCGGCCCGTCCGACACGCCCGGCATCGGCCCGACGGTGTGGGGGTCCGACGGGGCTCAGGCCCAGGCGATCCGCCAGACGCACTCGTGGCTCGCGACGCGGGACGAGGGCGCCGGCTGGCCCACGCTGCGTCAGGAGGGCCAGTCGGTCTTCAAGTGGGCCGTGTGGCAGATGGCACCCGTCGCGCAGAAGGCGATGGACGCGGCAGGCGTCACGCCCGACGACATCGAGGCCTTCATCCCCCACCAGGCGAACATGCGGATCATCGACCAGATGATCAAGCAGCTGAAGCTGCCCGCCTCGGTCGTCGTCGGCCGCGACATCGCCGAGACCGGCAACACGTCCGCCGCGTCGATCCCCCTGGCCGCCGAGCGGCTGCGACGCGAGGGCCAGGTCGGCCCCGGCGCACTGGCGCTCCAGATCGGTTTCGGTGCGGGCCTGGTCTACGCCGCCCAGGTCGTCGCCCTCCCCTGACCCACCCCCGGCGGTCGGCGCAACGTGCGCCTGTACCGTTCAGCACGTCCCTGCACCACCCGACACGAGGAGACACCCGATGGCCCACAGCGAGCAGGAGATCCTGGCCGGCCTGGCCGAGATCGTCAGCGAGGAGACCGGTCTGCCGACCGACTCCGTCCTGCCCGAGAAGTCCTTCACCGACGACCTCGACATCGACTCCCTGTCGATGATGACGATCGTCACGCTCGCGGAGGAGAAGTTCGACGTCCGCATCCCCGACGACGAGGTCAAGAACCTCGCCACCGTCGGCGACGCCGTGAGCTTCATCGCCGGCGCCCAGGCCTGAGCCTGCGCGCTGCACCCCGTGTGCACCCGGGCGGTGCGCCGGCCTCACGACCGAGCGCACCGCCCGCCTGAACCGAGGAGAACCCATGAGCACCGTCCCCGAGGTCGTCGTCACCGGACTGGGCGCCACCACGCCGCTCGGCGGTGACGTCCCCAGCACCTGGCAGGCAGCGCTCGCCGGTGAGTCCGGCGCACGCCCGTTCGACAACGACTGGGCCGAGCGGTACGAGATCGCCGTCAACTTCGGTGCGACGCTCAAGGTCCCCGCGGACCAGGTCCTCCCCCGTCCCGAGCTCAAGCGCATGGACCCCTCGGCGCAGTACGCGATCATCGCGACGCGCGAGGCGTGGGCCGACGCGGGCTCCCCCGAGGTGGACGGCGACCGGCTCGGTGCGGTGGTCTCGTCCGGCATCGGCGGCATCTGGACGACCCTCGACGGGTGGGACACCCTGCGTGAGAAGGGCGGCCGGCGCGTGCTGCCCATGACCGTGCCGATGCTCATGCCGAACTCGCCCGTCGCCTACGTCTCGTTGGAGCTGGGCGCACGAGCCGGCGCCCACGCCCTCGTCTCGGCGTGCGCGTCCGGTGCCGAGGCCATCGCCTACGGCGTCGAGATGATCCGCAACGGGCGCGCCGACGTCGTCGTCGCCGGCGGGACCGAGGCCACGATCCACCCGATGCCGATCGCCGCGTTCGCGGCGTCCCGCACGCTGTCGACCCGCAACGACGACCCTGCCGGCGCCTCGCGCCCGTACGACGTCGACCGCGACGGGTTCGTCATCGGCGAGGGCGCGGGCATCGTGGTCCTGGAGTCGGCCGCGCACGCGGCGGCCCGCGGGGCCCGGGTGTACGGCCGGATCGCGGGCCTGGGGCTGTCCGCCGACGGCTACCACCTCACGTCCCCCGAGCCGTCGGGCGACGGCCAGATCCGGGCGATGCGCGCGGCGATCGCCGACTCCGGCGTCGCGACGACCGACGTCGTGCACGTGAACGCGCACGCGACGTCCACGGTGGTCGGCGACCTCATCGAGGCACGGTCGATCCGCGCGGTCCTCGGTGACGACGCGGATCACGCCGTGCTCTCGGCGACCAAGTCCATGACGGGTCACCTGCTCGGCGGGGCCGGCGCGCTGGAGACCATCTTCAGCGTCCTGGCGCTGCACGACCGCACGGCGCCGCCCACGATCAACGTCGCCAAGCCCGACCCGGAGCTGGTCCTCGACCTCGTGCGGGACGAACCGCGGGCACTGCGCGCGGGCCCCGTGGCCGCGATCAACAACTCCTTCGGGTTCGGCGGCCACAACGTCGCACTCGTGGTGACCTCCGCCTGACGGGAGCCGTCGGGTCGCACGCGGCGGCGTCGTCGCAGAGCGGCGGACACCGCTCTCGACCCGACGGTCACCCGCCCGGCGCGCCAGCGCCGGGAGGGTGAGTACCTCCGGGCAGGACGACCGCGTGCGGCGACCCGCGCTGGCGCGCCTCTTCGACCACGCCATGATCGGCGGGCCGGAGGTGCGCACCGCGCACCTCGTCAGGGCGGTCGCCGTCCTGCTGGGGGTCCTGGTCCTGCTCGTGGTCGCCGCGCCCGTCGCGATCTCGCAGGTCGGACGCGACGACGTCGAGCTGGCCGTGGGCGTGGTCCTCGTCGTGGGGCTGGGCGCCGGCG